>Ga0209542_10002683_pt1 | contig 39400 bp, 50 predicted proteins | sample RifCSPhighO2_01_FD_184028 | JGI IMG/M metagenome (GOLD analysis project Ga0209542, IMG submission 184028) | Soil microbial communities from Rifle, Colorado - Rifle CSP2_plank highO2_0.1 (SPAdes) (version 2) | ecosystem: Environmental > Terrestrial > Deep subsurface > Rock core/Sediment ... | reverse complement strand
CAAATGTTTGGTTAAACGCGTCAAAAGTGTTTGATGCTTTTGTGTTTGCGAGCGTGCCGTTGATGGCGTTTACCCAGTTTATGTATCCTTTTCCCGAGATGAATGATGCAAGCGAATCGTTCTTTGCCCTGATGTATGTTCCCAAAGTGTTGTTTTTCGCGACGATGTATGATGCGATTGTTGAGTTTGTTGCGAGCGTGCCGTTGAATGCATTTGTCCATGTAAGATAACTTGAGGGAGTTATCTGTGTTCCTCCGACGTAAAGTGTTCCGGTTATGTTTGTATCACCCTTCACGTTTAATCTATTTTGTGGAGTTAGCGTTCCTATTCCCACGTTGCTACCGTTGATTCCAAAGTTTCCTTCTGCCGTTATATTACCACGAAGCAACAATCCTGCATTCGCTGTTTTTGCAAAGCCCGTATCACCTCCTACGGTGTAACGGAAGAAAGTAGGAGTATTAGCTCCACGGAGGGCGTAAATGTAATCTCCTCCGGTGTAAACAAGAGAGCCATAATTTATTATTGCGGGAGCAAAAGTCATATTGCTCCATGAGTTTGCCGAGATAGAGTAACGGAAGAAATAATTTTGAGCCCCATCTCTGAGAACATAAAGGTAATCTCCGCCAGTGTAAAGAATACTACTAGTAGTCAAAACACTTAGTGCACTTGTCATGTTGCTCCAAGAATTTCCTGAGATTGAGTAACGGAAGAAAGTAGGGGTACTACTTCCACGGATGGCGTAAATGTAATCTCCTCCGGTGTATGCAAGAATGCTTTGCCCACTATTTATTGTAGCTGGTGCACTTGTCATGTTGCTCCAAGAATTTCCTGAGATTGAGTAACGGAAGAAAGTAGGGGTACTACTTCCACGGATGGCGTAAATGTAATCTCCTCCGGTGTAAACAAGAGAACCTCCATTATTAATGGAAGCAGGTGTGAAAGTCATATTGCTCCATGAGTTTGCCGAGATAGAGTAACGATAAAAATCTCTTTGTGCGTTTCCTCTAAGAGCGTAAATGTAATCTCCTCCGGTGTAAACAAGAGAACCTCCAGTTTGAGTTTTCATAGGAGCAAAAGTCATGTTGCTCCAAGAATTTCCTGAAATGGAGTAGCGATAGAAATCTGTTTTTGTATCTCCACGAAGGGCGTAAATGTAATCTCCTCCCGTGTAAATTAAATCTCCTCCAAGATTTACACTCATAGAGGTATTGCTCATATTCACCCAAGAATCAACATTATAACTTATGTGTCCAAAATCAGCTATTCCTGTTACATTCACATCTCCCTTCACCGTCAGTGTTTTTGAAGGATTTGTTTCCAGAATACCAATTCTGTTTCTTGTTGCATCTACGAAGAATGTGTTAGTGTCAAAAGTTGCATTACTTGTTAAGTTGAAAGTTCCTTTTACATTTAATGTCTTTGATGGATTTGTGTCTCCGATGCCTATGCGATTTCTTGTCGAGTCAATAAAAAATACGTTAGTATCAAATGTTTGGTTAAACGCGTCAAAAGTGTTTGATGCTTTTGTGTTTGCGAGCGTGCCGTTGATGGCGTTTACCCAGTTTATGTATCCTTTTCCCGAGATGAATGATGCAAGCGAATCGTTCTTTGCTCTTACATATGTTCCCAAAGTGTTGTTTTTCGCGACGATATATGATGCAATTGTTGAGTTTGTTGCGACTTGAGAACCTCCTGTGTAAATTGCTCCAGAAGAATAAAGGACTCCCCCAAGATAAAGGTCATTCCATCTTAACGTTGCATTTCCGATGTCAAAAGTGTTGTTCCATCTCGTCGGTGGAAGAATTGTCCCGTTAACATTTAGTGTATTCACATCCAATCCAGTAATGTTGTAGAAAAATCCTGTCTGTGCATAAATGTCTCCTCCGGAAATTGTCAAACCTGATGTTTGCCAGCCCCCATTAAAGTTAAATGTTCCTGTCAAAGTGTCGCCCGACGCATTCACGAATTTTATCCCTGCCCACGATGCAATTGAGTTGTTGAATGAAGTGTCTTTGGCGTCGAGATATGACTTCAAGGTGTTATTGAAATTTGTGTCTTTTGTGTCGAGGTAATTCTTCAACGAAGTGTTGAAGCTTAAATCTTTGGCGTCGAGGTAACTTTTTATCGTGTTGTTGTAAAGTCCGTCTTTTGCTAGAATGTAAGTCGCGATTGTTGAGTTTCTCGCGAGAGTTCCGTTGAATGCGTTTGTCCATGTTATTGCTTTTAGATTATTGATGAAAAGATTTCCAGTAACATTCGCGTCACCTAAAACATTCAGGAGATTTTGCGGATTTGTCGTCCCTATTCCAATTCTGTTTCTTGTTGCATCAATGAAAAATACGTTTGTGTCAAATGTTTGGTTAAACGCTCCAAAAGTGTTTGAGATATTTATTCTTGCAAGGTTTGTATAATTCATAGAACCTCCTCCTGTGGAATAACCTTTTGCCAGAACCCATATTGCTAAAGAATCGTTCTTTGCTCTTACATATGTTCCCAAAGTGTTGTTTTTCGCGACGATATATGATGCGATTGTTGAGTTTCTCGCGAGAGTTCCGTTGAATGCCTGGCTCCAGATTATCTTTCCCGTGAATGTTCCGTTTCCAAGAAATGCGTTTATTGTCTCGTTCAATTTTGTTTCATTGAACCTTAACTGGTTGCTTACTTCGGTAAACCATCCGCTTGCCCAACTTGTTATTCCGCTCCACCAGGTTGTTGAATTTGAAGTCGTTGCAGTTGTTGCGACTATGTCCGTGATGTAACTTCCATTACCGAGGAGAAATTTCGCGGAGATGTTATAATTTGTTAAGTCAATATTTGAATTATTTACTATCCCTGAAGCGTTTATTCGCATTGTGTTAAAAGTGTAAGGTGTCTTTGTGATTTTTGAGGTGCTTTGCAATACGCCATTGCGATAATAGCAAAGCCAATATTGCTTGTCATAATCAAGGGTAACATTTGGCAAATCATAGCTCACAATTCCTCTTACGTCTGTTGTGAGAGAAGTTCTGTTTGAATAAATTATATTTGCGGTTCCACATGAAGTGGAATTTGAAATGTTGAAGAAGAAAGTGTATGTTCCCGTGAGGACATATCCTGTGGAGTTTGTGACCTGAATGTTCAAATGCAAATCATCGTAAATGACTGTCGCGGAAACAAAACCCACAAAGAACAGAATTGCAAATAAAAACAACAATCGTACCTCTCTTCCCATGGCTAATTTAGAAAAAAGAAATTTATAAACTTTGTTAAGGAAAATGCCTCACTTGCCGAGAATACAATGACAAAAAGAAACTTTAAATATTACAAATGCAATCAAGTTTCACGAGCCCGTAGCTCAGCGAGAACACGAAGTGCGATTACGCATACGCATTGCGAATCACTGAAAATTTTGCTCTCGCGTACTTTCCGATTTGAATAAGTTTAAATCGTTTGGGTAGCTACGAACTCACGAAGCGTAGCTGTAGAAAAACTAAAATACCTTCGCTACGTGGCAAAAACAGAATGAGCCCGTAGCTCAGCTTGGTTAGAGCACTGCTCTTATACGAACATGATTCACGGGAATTATGGTTCTCTTGGAAGATTCTAAGAGAGGCAGGGGTCCTCGGTTCAAATCCGAGCGGGCTCATTTTGATAGAATAAATTTGTGTTCACTATGTTCGCCATTAAGTTTAAATAATAATTCAAAAGATGATGATTGGTTTTTATTATTAACTTAAACTGAGCGAGTTTGCGAGCGAGGAAACATCAATAACTAACTGCAAAAATCGAGGTATGTTGCTGACATAAAACATACAAGAAGTTTTAAAAATCAAATTAGCCCAATTATAAAATAAAGCCCCGATAGTTCAGCGTAAGGAAACGAGGTTTCCTTGACGTTCAACCTTCCCTCGACACGGAACGGCGATTTCCAAACACCTTGACGAAATCGCATAGGACTATCGGAAAAGCTGAAGCCCCGATAGTTCAGAGGCCAAGAATGCGGCCCTTTCAAATGTAAGGCACCTAACGGTTCCTTGACACTCAACCTCCCTTGAGTAAACCTCATGAGTGGTGGATGAAGAACGGCCGTGACCCGAGTTCGAATCTCGGTCGGGGCGTTTAAAGAATTGAGCGCAGCGAAATCTTTCTGACCGAGCAATCAGTTTAAACGAATATCCAAATAGGAAAGTGCGCGAGAAAACTTCGTGTTCTCGCTCGAGGACGGGGCGTTCTCTAAAAAAAAGTTTTCTTAAAGGTGCTTATCGCATCTTTATATGATTCGGGCGATTCGTCGTTTTCATCGTCGGTATACTGCCAGTTCCAGCACAAGTCATTGACAACATTAAATCCGAAAAATCTGAGGACTTGCTTTTGAATTCCTAGAACATTCTTGCCATTCCAATTTTGCCCGACAATTATAATCCCTACATCAATGTCTTTTACAATATTGTCTCCCTTAAGGGTGGAATGCCGGTTCTCTATCCACGTAAGACGCTCAATTAGTTTCTGATATATTGAATTTATTTGTCCCCATCTCACGCTTCCAAAAAAGACAACACAACCCGATTTGAATATTGCCCTTGAGATTTTCCACAGTTCATCATCCTTGTTGTTTATGCTTGCCCAGCACCGGTGATATCCTGACGGATTTTTTTTCTTGTCTTTCAAAACAGCGCCTTCAACTCCGCAATTGTTCCCTTTTGATGACGAGACATTTCCCTCGCAAGCATATATTTTCAATTTTGAAACATCAATCAGAACAACCTTTTTTCCGAGCTTCTTTTTAATCAAAACCGCAAGACTTGTGCTCTTTGGCGGAAGTTTTTCACCTTCCCATCGATTGGAAGTTGTTAAAAGAAGAATTTTGTTTTTCGTCTTCAAATACTTTAAAGTTTTTTCCAGATTTTTTCTGCCGTCAAGAATCACCCTTTTCATTGCTTAAGATTAGAAAAAATAGTTTAAAAATTTGTGTTTGTTCTTTAAGACACCAAGTTTTCCTTGAGAGTCAACTTTCCTTTGTTCATCATCTTTGGATTTTATGTTTAACACTTTAATATTTGAAAAATTATTCCTTTAGCACAACCACATTAGTCATGCCGCGTCTTTTTCTCTCGACGAAACCCTTTCCCTCAAGCCTGTCGAGGATTCTTGTCATTTTCGCCTTACCATAACCTGTTTTCTCAATCAAATCTGCCTGAAATACTGCCTTGTTTTCCTGAATCAACGACAAAATCTTTTTTTCCTCGCTTTTCAATTCAGAAGTGTCAATCTTAACTCTTCTTTTTCCGACTTTTCTTATTATAATTCTCTCCTGCGGTTTTGAAAATATCAAAAACAGGGCGACTAAAACAAGCAATCCAACAACTACCAGCGACAAGTAGGTCTGCTGATTTACCGCGGAATGAGTTGGACAAAAAAGTCCTTCCTGAATCAAGGCACAATTTTTTTCTCCAAATTCTTTTATGGCATTGTTGAATATGAATATTATAAATATAATCAAAATAGAGATTCCCAGCAAAAGATACCCAACATTTTTGTTTTCCATGACAAACTAAGAGAAAACCTGTTTAAGAACTTTTTGTGTACTGAAACTAGTTTCACAAAAGCGCTTAAATAAAATTCCATTCTAGTATGTTTATGAAAAAGCAAGAGCAAAATAAAAGAATAGACTATGAATTTTACGCACAGATTGCAGTCATTGTAGTGTTAGTTATAACTCTTTTTTATAGTTGGGACAATCCTACAGGAAATACTACGGTTGTAGGATTAGTTTCTGCTTCAGAGATTATTCCGACAGGAATCCCAGAGGTGTATGGAGAAGAACTCGGGATAAGTTATGATTATGTTTCTCCAAATAATCCGAAGCTTGCCGACGATACAATAAGATTCCTCGGAAATATTGATGTTGTGGAAACGCTTGAGGGAGAAGATATGGAAAGATATATCGATATACTATATAACCAATACAACGGAATCTCATGCGAATATTGTTGCGGAGCCCGTGCGATTATATTTGAGAACGGAGATATGGCGTGTGGATGCGCACACAGTTATGCTATGCGCGGTTTGACAAAGTACTTGATAAAATACCACCCTGAAATGTCTGACGAACAGATTTTAACAGAAGTTGGAAAATGGAAAGTCCTTTTCTTTCCGGGAATTCTTGAGGGAAAAGCAAGTGTAATGAAATCTTACGGAATTGAAACAAGCTACATAAACCTTACAACAAACACCTACAGAGGAATCGAGCAAGGAAAAGCAAGTGGAGGAAGCAGCCAAGTTGGAAGCTGTTAGTACAACATGGAAATAAGCAAAAAAACAATGCTGTGGATTGTCATAGGAATGTTGTTGATACTGGTAATTTTTTCAACATACAAACAATCAAATTTGAACGGAAATTCAATTTCTGGAAAATTGGATACCTCTGACTGGACAGAAAATGAAAAAATGAATTATGAAATGCATGGAACAATTCCTGCACGTGTAAGTAGCAGTGCATCTGCTTCTAGTAACATGGTGGGGGGATGCTAATGGATGCTGTGAAAATAAAAATCATGGAGGTAAAATGGAAATAAAAAAACAGAATTTAGGAAAGCTCGTTTTGTGGGGGATCATAGGACTGTTGCTTCTTGTTGTGATTTTCGCGACTTTCTTTAATGATGCTAGAAGCGTTAGTACTTTAGGTGCCAACGCAGGACAGGCGGCAAGTGCATATAGTGGAATGGTTGGTGGCTGCTGATGAAATGCCATGAAACAAAAGAAGAAAAAGGATGCTGTAACGATTTAAAAAAACAAAAAATGGAAAATAATCAGGAATCTAAAAAACCTAAATCCAAAAAGTGGATATTCTTAACTGTAGGGTTAGGAATTGTTTTTCTCACTGTATTTTTGTTTTTTGGAGATTCTAAAGCAAGTGGTTTTGCAACAATAAACTCAATTGAAGAAGAAATAAACATTTACAAATCCCTGACCTGTGGATGTTGCTCTGTTTACACGGATTATGTTGACGGAAAAGTGATTCCAAAAGTCAATTCATTTAATGTCCAGGATCCGGATGCGATAAAGGTACAGTACGGAATTCCAAGAGAACTCCAAAGTTGCCATACCACTATTGTCGGGAATTATTTTATTGAGGGACATATCCCTCTGGAGGCCGTTGAAAAACTCATGAAAGAACAACCAAACATAAAGGGGATTGCGATGCCCGGAATGCCTTCGGGAAGTCCCGGAATGCCTGGAGGTAAAACTGGGGATTTTATCATTTATTCTGTAAACAACGACGAAAGCTATGAAGAATTCATGAGGATTTAACATGGAAAAGAAATTTCTTTCTTTTTTTGTTCTGCCTATTCTTTTAATTGAGAACATATCTGCACATTGTCCTCTATGCACCATCGGCGCAGGAGCAGCGGCCGGCACGGCTGTTTGGCTTGGTGTCAGCAAGGTTGTGATTGCATTGTTCATAGGGGCATTTGCAATGTCTATGGGGATGTGGTTTGCGAAAATAGTAAAGAAGAAATATCTTCCTTTTCAAAAAACAGCAATAATTTCAATTATCTTTCTGACAACAATCATTCCCCTCATGCCAATATTCAGTGCAATAGGTCCGCTTTACATTCCATTCGTCGGAGATTATGGACTAACTTTCGCGTTCAATTATTCTTTGTTAAGCAGTTTTCTTGGAGGAGGGGTAGTGTTGATCTCTCCGAAATTAAACCATAAGATCAAAGAAAAAAGAAATGGTAAAGCAATTCCATTCCAAGGTATTTTGCTGACTTTTCTTCTGTTATTCATCACAGCACTGATCATTCTGTCTTTAACATAAAATGGAAACTAAAAATTTTATAAAAAAAATAGATGAAATAAAGAAGAAAAACAAATTAGACATAAGTGCATTTGGGGATTTGAGTATAGGACTAATGAATCTTGTAAGTTTGGAAGAACACGCATTTTTTAGCTATGTAAAAACGAGTAATGAAAAATTCTTGGACATGCTGGAATCAGTAAGAGAAGTAAGAAAAAAACTTCTTGGGTTAATTGTTGAAAAAGATGATGAAAGCGAAAAATGGTGCATGTCAAAGCATCTTCTTGCAACGAGCATGAGACTATATGAAGTTGGAAATCGCTTGCTCCATGAAAAAAAGAAAAAAGAGGCCGTGGAGATGTACAAAGACGCGGCTGAAATTTATAGTTTATTCTGGTCGTTGAATTCTAATTCAAAAAAGAAAATAAAAATTAAAGAAAATAGCAAAGAGGCAAAGGGCATTTTTTCCTCAATTAAAAAACTGCTAGAATGCTGTGATGAGTAAATTGAGAAATAAAAAACCTGTTTTCCTCGGGGTTTTGGCGGGAGTCTCTTTGTTTTTATTCTATATGTCTGTGATTACTTTTTTTCAGGGGTTTGAATTTGCAATTTTAAATTTTAAAAGTGTTTGGTACTGGATTGTTCCTCTTGTGATTGGCTTTGGAACTCAAATAGGATTGTACAACTCAATAAAACATACTGCACAAATGACTGGAACGGTTGCAGTAAGCGGAGGAATTTCAGGAGGTTCAATGATTGCGTGCTGTAGTCATTTTCTGCTTAACATAATTCCGATAATAGGGCTTTCAGGACTTGCTTTGTTTCTCGTAAAGTATCAAACGGCGTTCTTTGCAATAGGAATAATCTCAAATGTTTTCGGAATAGTTCTCATGTTGAATCATAAAAATAAAATGAAAAAAATACATAAAATTTAAGATGGATAAAAAAATAGTTTTGTGGATAATCATTGTGATAACCTTAATCGCATTGATATTAATGGTCTTTTTCCCGAACATAGGTTATGTAATAAGAGACTACGGAAAGTCAAATTCAGAGGATATTTGCTCACCTCCTGTAGGAATGAGTGAAGAAAAATGGCGCGAACACATGAGCCATCATCCTAATTTGTATAAGGGGTGTTTAGAAGGTTAGTTTTTAAATTAAATGATATTAAATTAAAAATGAAAACAGAAGATTTTGCGTATATCGTCGAAACAAAAAAAAGTTTTGAAGAGGCCGTTGTCTCGGTTTTGAAGGCAACTGAGAAAAAAGGCTGGGCTTTGTTTAATGTTTATGATGTCAAAGAAAGGCTTGCTGCGAAAGAATTTTCCCATGAAAAATTAAAAATTATCGAGATATGCTCTGGAAAGCATGCAAGCAATTTTCTCAACAAAAATAAATTAATATCTCTCTGTATGCCTTGCAAAATTAATGTTATTGAGGAAAATGGAAAAGTAAAAATTGCAGGAATGAATCCTGGAATGATTTCGCAATTCTTTCCTGAAGTAAATAAAGAGGATGCTGGAGAAGTAGAGAAAGACATAAAAGATATTGTGGATAATTCAAAATAAAAGGAGGTGAAAAATGGCTCAAAAATGGAATGAACTTGCGCTTGGATATTCGGGAGCAATAGTTTCCGCAGTTGGAATGTTCCTAATGGGGATTTTTGGCTACACTGGATTTTACAGGGGCATGGTCAATGTGATGCTGCAATCCCATATGTATTTTGCAGTAAGTCCCTTGGGAATCCTTGCAGGGATGATTGAGGCAGCTATCTGGGGATTCATTGCAGGATATGCAATTGCGTGGATTTACAACAAATTTGCTTAAAAAATTTAAGAACTGAAAATGAACATTTGGCTGATAAGTGTAATCGGAATTTTATTAATTTGGATTGTTATTTTTGTATTGAGGAAAGGATTAAGAAAAGAAATGGTTTGGGCAAGTCTTATCACCTTTCCGCTTGCATTTACAGAACCATTGTTTGTTCCAGAATACTGGAATCCTCCATCTTTGTTTAACCTTGCAACAACAACAGGATTTGATATAGAAAGTTTTGTCTTTACTTTTTCCATAGGGGGAATTGCCTCTGTTTTGTATGAATTTTTCACAAACAAGGAAAAACACAAAAAAATAAGCATAAAACAGAGACATAAGGAAATTGGCGTGTTCCATAAAATTGCCTTAATGTCCCCCATAGTCTCTTTTTTGATTTTTGTTTTTTATTTAGATATTAATGTAATTTATCTTGCAATACTTTCAATGGTTATTGGAATAATTTTATTATTGCTTTGCAGACCTGATTTAAAAACAAAAGTGATTACGGGAGGAATATTGTTTTTAGTTTTTTATTTTTTTCTCTTCCTAGTTATTAACTTAATCTCTCCAGAATTTGTTAAAGATGTTTGGACTCTAAACGAACTCCTTGGAATTTTTGTTTTGGGGGTTCCTATTGAAGAACTTTTATTTGCATTTTGTGTAGGGATGCTCTGGTCTGGTTATTACGAGCATGTTAAACATTTAAAATGAGAATAAAATAATTTTTAAATAAAAGGTGTCCTAATATCTTATGGAAAACAAAAAATTAGGATTGATGCTAATTTCAATAAGCAGTTTAGTTGGAGGCATGTTTGTTTATCACACCAACACATTGTCAGAACAATCTAAAGAATTAGGGTGCTTTGATAAGCCAAATTGCATTGACTAAACTTGGTAAAATAGAGATTTTTAGATAGGATGATACTAAAAATTGAGGAGTTAATTAATTACAAAACTAGTTTCACCGATTGGTTTATATAATTATTTTTTATTTATATCTTATGACATTTAAAAATTTTGTAAAGGAACTTAATGGCGAAGGAGTTGAAGGCGAGCTAGTCAAAACAATATTCATATCGCTCACAACTTCCTTCTTTATTTTAGGTGTTCTTTACATGTTCAAATTAAGATACATAGAAAACTTCATTCCGAAATATGGTTTTTATTTGTTCTTCATTATTTTGAGCTATGCCCTGATTTTGCCGTCGCTAAGACACGTTAGAGCATACAAGGAGTTTCCATGCATGAGCGGAATGATGATCGGAATGACAATCGGAATGATTGCAGGATTCCTCCCTGGATTTTTCATGGCCTCAACCAACGGAATGTTTTGGGGCAGTTTGTTTGGAATGTCAACAGGTATTCTTTTCGGGATTTGGAACGGAAAATGTTGCGGCATAATGGGCATCATGGAAGGAATGATGGCGGGTTTCATGGGGGGGCTGATGGGTGCGATGACCTCAATAATGATGTTCAATGACAATTTGAAATTGGCAGGAGTTGTTATCTTTGTTGTCTCGGCTTTTATATTAAGCGGATTAAATTATCTGATTTATAGTGAATCGAAACAATTGGAAAGAAAGCATAAAGATGGGGAATTTTTCACGATTTTCTGGAGCTTGCTTTTGACGGCGATAACAATATGGCTCAGCGTATTTGGGCCAAGGAGTGCACTGTTACAATGACTGATGAAATAGAAGTAAGGAAATCAACTTTGTACATAACGGGAATCGTTCTTTTAATTTTAGTGGGGGGTTTTTTTATGCTAAAGGTGGAAAATTCAAACTCTTCAGGGAATTTAGTTGATGCCGGTAATGGAGAAGCGCAGAAGATTACTTTAAGCATGAAAAATTATAATTATTACCCAAATACCGTCAAGGTTGAAGTGGGAAAACCAGTAAGAATATATCTTGATTCAAGCGTGGTGGGTTGTTATCGAAGTTTCACAATAAGAGATTTTGGAATTGCAAAATATCTAAAAACACCGAATGACTATGTTGAATTCACACCAACTAAAAAAGGAACCTACACATTCGCCTGCAGCATGGGGATGGGCACTGGAAAATTGATAGTAGAATGAAAACAAAAATGAAAGGAGGTCAACAGAATGAAAGATAACGAAACAATAATTTGGATACTCGTCGCAGTAGCGGTGATTTTCGTATTTAGCGGATTCGGAATGTTTGGAGTAGGTACAAGCTATGGCTACAGCGGGATGATGGGAAATTATGGTTTCTCAGGAATGTGGGTTTTTGGCTGGCTGTTTATGACTCTAATTTTCGTGGCTTTGATTTTATTCATAATTTGGCTCGCAAGACAATTGCAAAATCCAAGGAGAAGAAAATAAATAACAAAAAGGCAAATTTTGAAAAGACAAAATGAAAAAAATAAAACTAAAAATCGAAGGCATGCACTGCGCATCATGCGCCTCAAACACGGAAAAAAGCCTTAAGAAAATTCCCGGAGTAAAGGAGGCAAACGTCAGTCTAATGTTGAAGAAAGGGATGATTGAATCTGAAAAAGAAATTTCCGACGATGAGCTTAAGAAAGCCGTTGAGAGGGCCGGTTACAAACTGGCGGGAATTGAGAGATAATATGAAAATAGAGAAAGCGACGAAGAAGAATATTGGAGAAATTGGAAAATTAATGAAAGAAGAACTTTCAAAACCACCATTTAATGAAAATGATTCTCTAAAATCTGTGCTGAAAAGTTTAATTTTTTATTATAAAAATGGAGAAATCTATTTCACAAAAGAAGATAATGAGATAATTGGACTTCTTGTTTTCCAAATTGAGCAATGGTGGGAAGGTCCCGTTATCATACTTCAGGATTTGGTGGTTAAGAGGAAATCTCAAAAACATAATGTCGGAAAAGATTTAATGAAGTTTATTGAAGGATATGCAATTAACAAAAAAGTCAAACGAATTTATTTTGAGACAAACAAAAAATCTCCGGCAGTCAACTTCTACAAAAGATTAGGCTACAAAATAAACAAAGACAGACTATCAATGAGCAAAAAAATAAGATGAATCACGAAATGCACGATATGGAAAACATGGATGGGCATCACCATGACGAACCTGTTGAAGATAGCGAAATAAAAAGCTGGAAACAGAAACTCGTATGGAGTTGGGTTTTAACCATTCCAATTGCAATTTTAATGTTGTCCGAAAGATTGTTCGGATTTTTTCTTTTGCCGGAAGATTTTATTGCACCCGTTATTTTGATTTTGGGATTTCCAGTTATTTTTATCTTCGGGTGGGGCACGATAAGGGGAGGCATAAGAGGGCTGTTTACTTTTTACTTCAACATGGATTCTCTGATTGCCCTCGGAACTGTTATTGCTTTTCTAACAGGAATACTAAGCTACACGGGAATTGTCCAGGATTATTCCGGCGTGGCGGCGATGATCATGACTTTCTTTACGACGGGAAAATATGTCGAGGCATTAGCGAGAGGCAGAGCAGGCAGAGAAATAAAAAAACTTCTTGAACTTGGCGCAAAAAAATCATTAGTTTTAAGAAACAAAGAAGAAATCGAAATCCCCATTGAGGAAGTAAGAATAGGAGACATAATGATCATAAAACCCGGAGAGAAAATTCCCACTGATGGTATTGTTGTCCGCGGAGAAAGCAGCGTTGATGAATCAATGGTTACAGGAGAATCTCTTCCTGTTGACAAGGCAAAAGGGAGCAATGTCATTGGGGCCACGATAAATCAAGACGGAGTATTATTTGTCCGTGCCACGAAAATAGGAAAAGATACTTTCTTGTCGCACATAATAGAACTTGTTGAGGAAGCGCAAGGAACAAAAATTCCCATACAAAAATTTGCAGACAGGGTGACTTCTATTTTTGTGCCAACAATTTTAATTTTGTCTGTAATCACTTTTTTTGGATGGTGGTTTTTCTCTGGAGATTTAAGCAGGGCAATTGCCGCAAGCATCTCTGTTTTAGTCATTGCCTGCCCATGCGCTCTGGGACTCGCAACTCCGACGGCATTAATGGTCGGCTCGGGGATGGGTGCAAAAAGAGGGATATTAATAAGAAAGGGAGAGGCAATACAAACAATGAAAGAAGTGAAAATAATTGTATTTGACAAGACAGGAACAATCACTCTAGGCACACCGAGAGTCATCGACATTTATCCTCAGGCAAAACAGAAAACATTGCTGGAAATCGCGGCAAGCCTGGAAAAGTTTAGCGAGCACCCTATTGCGAAAGCAATTGTGGAGAAGGCCTCTCTTAAAAAATACAAAAGTGTGACGGGATTTAAAGTTCTCCGGGGCAGAGGTGTTCAGGGAAAAATCTGGGGAAAAGAGATACTGATAGGAAATAAGACCTTGATGAGGGAAAATAAAATTTCTGTTGATTCTTTTGAGGAAAAAATCCGCGAGTTTGAAAATGATGGAAAAACAACAATGATTATATCCGAAAACAAAAAAGTTATTGGAATCGTCGCCATTGCTGACGCTGTAAGATCAGATTCAATTGAAGCAATCAAAAAGTTAAATGAAGATGGTTATAGGACAATCATGATCACGGGGGACAATGAACTAACGGCAAGAGCCATTGCAAAGCAGGTTGGAATAAAGGAAACAATTGCAAATGTCCTACCCGAGGAAAAGGCAAAAAAAGTTGAGGAATTGCAAAAAGAAGGTATGGTGGCCTTTGTCGGAGATGGAATAAATGATGCGCCTGCACTAAAACAATCCAATGTTGGCATTGCTATGGGAACAGGAACAGACATTGCAATTGAAGTGGGGGATTTGGTGCTGGCCAGGAGTTCATTGACGGGAGTTGTTCAGTCGATCAAATTAAGCAAAGCCACGTTCAGAAAAATAAAGCAAAATTTGTTCTGGGCTTTCGCATATAACACGGTAGCAATTCCCGTCGCTGTCGCAGGGTTTTTGCATCCTGTGATAGCTGAAATTGCAATGGCTCTCAGTTCAATAACTGTCGTAACAAACGCCAATTTACTTAGAAATATTAAAATTTAGAAATTCTTCCGTCTTTCATTTCAATAATTTTATCAGGAGTTATATAGTTTGAAAGATTTTTGTTGTGGGTTATTATCAAAATTGTCTTGTCAGGAGATGAAAACTCGCTTATTTTTAAGGATATTTTTTCAAGCGAATCGCTATCTAATCCGGAATCAAACTCGTCAATGATTGCAATTCCGGGATTTAGAACAAGCATCTGCAAAATCTCTGCCTTCTTTTTTTCCCCTCCTGAAAAATTTTCGTTGATGTTTCTCTCAAAAAAATTCTTTTCATCTATCCCAAGAAATCTCGCTTTTTTTGCCAAAAAATTTTGAAATTCAAGAAATGAGAGTTTTTTCTTATTCAAAGAGTTGTAAGATGTTCTTAAAAAATTGAAAAAATTTACGCCATGGATCTCGTTTGGAAATTGAAAAGCCATTAGCATTCCTTTTCTTGCCCTCTCGTCAACGGCAAGCTTTGTTATGTCCTCGTTGTCTAAAAATATTTTTCCCGAGGATTTATACTTGGGGTTTCCCATCAATATATTCGCGAGCGTTGTTTTTCCTGATCCGTTCTTTCCGCTAAGAAAATAAATCTTCCCTTTTTCTAGTTTTATGTTTATGTCTTTAAGGATTTTTTTCCCGTTAATTTCCGCGCTTAGGTTTTTTACTTCAAGCATTTTTTTCCAACGCTCCTACAACCGCATTTAATGGAAGAAGAACACATTTTAATCTTGCCAGAGAGATTTTTATCTTCAACAAATCAATCAAATCTTTTTTCCCAAATTTTTTTACATCTGAAATATTCATGTTCCTAATTTTCTCGGCAAGCATTGACGAAGAAACAACGCTCAAAACGCAACCGCTTCCTTCAAAACTTGCGTCTTTAATTCTTCCGTCTTTAATTTTCAGGTAGAAAGTTATTTCATCGCCGCAAAAAGAATTGTGTTCAGTGTGCTTTTTCGTCGGATTTTTCATCTTCCCGAAATTTGACGGATTTCGGTACAGTTCAAGAATATGCTCTCTGTACATCCTTTCTGAAAAATTATTGTGATTCATTTTCCATTAAATTTCCCATTTATTTTTTTTAATGCTAAGACTAGCGCGTCGACATCTTTTTTAGTGTTGTAAATACCAAAACTTACTCTTGCAGTTCCGGGAATTCCTAGAATTTTCATCAAAGGCATTGTGCAGTGATGCCCGCCTCTCGCTGCAATTTCACAATCGTCTAGCAAAGAAATAACATCGTGGCTATGCACACCTTTAATATTAAATGAAATTATCCCTGAAGAATTTTTTATTCCGGGATTGTAAACATTTATCCCTTCTATTTTCTTCATTTCTTCCAAAGCGTAAGCCAACAACTCTCTTTCATGTTTCTCTATTTTTTTCAGTCCTATATTCTCAACGTACCTTATTGCTTCGCCTAGAGCTATTGCTCCTTCTATGTTCTGTGTTCCTGCCTCAAATCTTTCAGGAATTGTATTCCACTCAGCTCCGTTAAATGTAACGGCCTTTATCATGTCTCCTCCAAACTGAAATGGGGGAATTATCTTCAGAACATCTTTCTTTCCGTAGAGAACCCCTATTCCTGTTGGCCCGTAAACCTTGTGTCCTGAAAATGCCAGAAAGTCGCAGCCAATTTTCTTTACATCAATTTTCATGTGTCCCGCAGATTGTGCCGCGTCAAGAATCGTCATTGAGTTTTTTCTTTTTGCCATCTCGAAGATTTCCTTCACGGGATTTATTGTTCCCAATGAATTTGAAACATGCGTTATTGATACTATTGCGGTTTTGTAGGTAATTTTATTCTTCGCGTCTTGCAAATCAAGTGTAAAATCACTTTTCATTTTTATGAATTTTAATTTCATATTTTTTCTCCGAGCTAATTGCTGCCACGGAACCAAGTTACTATGATGCTCCATTTCCGTCAAAAGGATTTCGTTCTTTCCTTCTGGAATTATTGAATCCAAAACGTATGAAAGAAAATTTAAAGATTCCGTAGTGCTTCTTGTGAATATTATCTCTTCGTGAGAGGCGCTTATGAATTTCGCAATTAATGCTCTTGCATCGTCGTACTTTCTAGTTGCCTTTTGGCTCAGGTCATAGATTCCACGATGAATGTTTGCGTTTGTTGTTTCGTAAGAATCAACTATTGACTTTATCACCTGCCGTGGTTTTTGTGTCGTTGAAGCATTGTCCAGATAAATCAAATTTTTGCTGTTCTTGAAAATTGGGAAATCTTTTTTATGGTTCATTTAAATCACTGATTTTTCTATCTCTAACTCTATCAATCTGTTTAGTTCAACAGCGTACTCCAATGGGAGCTCCTTGACGATGGGGTCTATGAATCCGGAGACAATCATTTTCGTCGCTTCTTTTTTGTTTAATCCTCGAGATTGCAAATAAAAAAGTTGCTCTTCCTGAATTTTTCCTACTGCAGCTTCATGTGAAACTTCAACATCGCTTTCAGCGACATTCATCGCAGGAAATGTGATTGCACGACTTTCATCATCCAGCATCAAACCATCACAACGAACAGACGACTTTGAGTTTTTTGCTCCTTTTTTTATTTCAATCAATCCCCGATAGGAACTTGTTCCTCCAGCGACGCTGATTCCTTTGCTGATAACGTGAGACTTTGTATCTGAGTTAAGATGATAAACCTTGCAGCCAGTGTCCTGATATTGTCCTGAAGATGCGTAGGCAATTCCAAGATAATCTGTTCCTGAGTTTTTTCCGAGGAGAATACTACATGGGTATAACATTGTGATTTTGCTTCCAAGATTTCCGTTTACCCACTCCATCACCCCATTCTCATGGACGACTGCACGCTTCGTGTTGAGATTGTAAACATTTTTGCTCCAGTTCTCAATGCTGCTGTAACGGACTTTTGCGTTTTTTAGGACGTGTATTTCGACACATCCTGCGTGCAATGAATTTTCAGAGTAAAGCGGTGCAGAACAACCCTCAATGTAATGCACTTCTGAATTTTCGTCGGCAATTATCAAGGTGTGCTCGAATTGCCCCCCCTTAGGAGAATTCATTCTGAAGTATGCCTGCAACGGCAATTCAACCTTAACATTTTTTGGCACATAGATAAAAGTTCCTCCACTCCACACGGCCCCATGCAATGCGGAGAATTTATGCAGGCTTGGTGAAACGCAATTTGTCATGAAATATTTTTGCACAAGTTCAGGACATTCATGAACAGCAACATCCATGTCCAGGAATATAACTCCTTTGTCTTTGAGTTCTTTCTTCAAACTATGATAAACAACTTCACTTTCATATTGTGCACCAACCCCTCCAAGAGATTTTCTTTCAGCTTCGGGAATTCCGAGTTTTTCATAGGTCTGCCGTATGTCTATTGGAACATCTTTCCATTGCTTGGAATTTTTACTTGCCCTTGGTTTCATGTAAAAATGAATTTCATTCAAATCCAATTCTTCAAGACTTGGTCCAAAAGAAGGCATTTCTTTCTTTTGAAAAATTTCCAAGGATTTCAATCTTTTGTTTAACATCCAATCCGGCTCGTTTTTGTCAATGGAAATTTGCCTTACAACTTCTTCGCTTAATCCTTTTTCGGATTTAAACTTCAACGACTCCTGATTCCGTGAATTGAAAACCTCGGGATTGAATTTTGATTCTTGTTCTTGCATGCAATGACAAAAGTCCAGGGATTTTAAAACTTAACTATTGTTAAGTTTTTGGAGATTTAGACACAAATTACTAATCTTAAGAATGTTGCAATTCCAAATATTGTGGTTGCGCCAGCAAAATAATAATTAAAAGTTTTCCAAGTTAAAATACCCATTCCAATGAGTGCAATTACCATCCACCTAAAGCCGATAATGTCATTAGCAATAACACATAATTCTATCATTAAATTACAATATTTTTATCCTTTAAAATAAAATCGGCGACACTTCTGGCGTCTGTTTTTCTGGATTAAGGGGCATTGTTTTACTTTACCAATTTGTTTAACTCATTAAACCTTTCTAATAACTCTTTAATTTCTTTCTCTGTTTCCTTAATGATTATTTTACTATCTCTGTGATTAACCTCTTCTTCTAGGAGTTGTTGCCTGTGTGGCTTCGGAGCTCTGCCAGCAGGGATGGCATTTTCTTGTAAAGCCATTTGTTGAATTTTATGAATTCCTCTGTCTCGTTCTTTATGTAGTCAAGGATTTTGTCGTATTCTTTGTTTTCGTACCATCCAGGTATTAATTTTCCTGTTCCTTTTTTGCCGGTTATGTCGCTCAATGCAGATCCTTTAAATTGCCCTCCATTCATTAGGATTCCTATGGCTCTTAAGTCTATGAAAGGGCAATGAAGAATATCCAAAGAAGGGAGGTTGTTGATTTCGCTCCTTAACTTGAGAAAGTTATGCTCAAAACCGAGATTATATCCTATGGGAACAAAACTAAAATCATAATCATGAAGTATGTTTGATTTTTCTATGAACTGGCTTATTATTTCTTTTTCAGAAGATTCCCATTCCTTTAATATTGTCAAATCCCCTATTGCATCCCCCGTATATCTGTCCAATTCCTGAAATTGGATTGTAATAATCTTGTCCTTCTCAGGGTTTAGTCCGGTGGTTTCTATATCAAGGTAGAATGTTGCCATAACTCTAAAAAGAATAATGTATTTTATAATTTTCCTTCAAAACCCCAAAAACCTTATATTTACATATTGGCTTTGTATCTCATGCAAAAAACAACAATGCCTCAAGAGATTGAGGTTTGGTATTTGATTCCCGCGATTAGAAAAGAACTCGCGCGAACACTTGTTTCAGACCATGGACTTAACCAAAAAAAAGTGTCGGAAATTCTGGGGATGACTGAGGCCGCTGTTTCTCAGTACCTAAATAAAAAACGCGCCTCCCGAATAAAGTTCTCAAAAAAGGAGTCGGAAATTATAAAAAAATCAGCTGAAAAATTGCTTGAAAAAAAGAACGTCACGAGGGTTATTTATGATTTGTGCAAAATTCTTCGCGATTCAAAAACAATCTGCACAGTACATAAATCCCGGGATAAATCAATTCCCAGAAATTGCGATGTTTGCTTTGAATAAGTTTATAAATTTATTTTTCTTTAGAAAAATATGAATCTTGAAAATTCAGCTTCATCTTCTCCTGGAGAAAAAGACGTCGAAAAAGAATGTTGCGGAGGCTTGATAATGCGTGATGAAGGAGATTTGGATTATGATGGCAGATGTTGTAAGGTCTCGGAAAAAAAGATTTATTGTAATAGAAAAAAGTACACTGGGAATTATCGCGGACTTTAACATGTTTATTCCAAAGTCGCTCACAGATCAACAATAAGCGAATACAAATTCTCCGTCAACCTTAAAAAATTTGCGTCACTTACCTTCGCAAAACAACCCACATTTTAAAGAAGAGACTATCGCATTCTCTTCAAATCCTTAAGCTGTTTTGGTCCAAGGACATTTTTCATTGCAAAGTCCACGGCGAAACCAAAATACCTCATAAAATACCAAATCTTTGCCTTGAATGTTGGGGTGATTACTTCCTTTCCCTTGTCCATGTTTTTTACAATCACGAATGCAACTTTCCTCGGACTTCCAGCAATCTTGTTGAATTTTTCGACACACTGCATGTGCGTTTCCCTGTCGCTACAGTGAAAAGCCGTTTTTGCAAAATCTGTTTTCATTCTTGCCGGGAGAACAACTGTTGAAGTGACCTTAGAATTTTTGAGTTCGTAGCGCAACGAGCGATTAAATGAATAAACTGCTGATTTTGTGGCGTTATAAACCGTGAAGTATGGAAGAGGTGTAAAAGTAACCACAGAACCCACGTTGATTATTCTCCCTTGATTTGCTTTTTTCATATATTTCAATGCCTCGTTTGCAAGATGAATATACGAATTTACGTTAACCTCGAGCATGTTTCTTATTTCTTCAGATTCCATGCCTTCCAGAAGAGTTGCTCTTCCGAATCCTGCATTATTGAAAAGATAATCAATTTTACCTTCCCTTTTTATTATCGTCGGAATTATTTTTTTTCTGAATTCAATTTTTGACAAATCTCCCGGCAAAAGAATTATCTCGCCACTGTGATTCTTGCATTCGGCGCTTAATTCCTCGAGAAGATTTTTCCTTCTCGCAACAACGTAAACTTTGTGTCCATTGAAGCAAAGAATTTCTGCGAGCTCTCTCCCCAATCCTGAAGATGCACCTGTTACAAGACTAACTGGTTTAGCCTCTTTCATTTTAACTTTAATTGAAACTGATTTATATAAATTTCTGAATGACAAATATTTTAAACTCATGATATTATTTTTTAGAAAGCGCGAGTAGTATAGTGGTTAGTATATAACGTTGCCAATCTCAAAGAACTAAAAGAGCAAAGATAGAAGAGCGAAGCGAAAACGTTGTGACCCGGGTTCGAATCCCGGCTCGCGCATTTTATTCAACTCCTTGAAAAAACTTAACGGCAAAATTGCAAGATTACTCAAAATCCCCTGAATATTGGCTCATGCTTTTATTGTCAGTCTTGCTTTTTCCCGAGGAAGCTATAACATCATCAATTCTGAGTATCATGACACAAACATCTGTAGCGGATTTTATCGCTTGTGATTTTATCTTCAATGGTTCGATGATTCGCGACTCAAGAACGTTTTCTATCTTGTTAGTAAGAAGATTCAATCCAGTATTTTTCTCTCCTAAATCATGCCGAGATTTCAATTCTGTCAGGATATCGATCGGATCCAAGCCTGCGTTTTCCGCCAATGCTATCGGAATCGACTCCAATGCCGAAGCAAATTCCTCTATGGCCAACCTTTCCCTCCCGCTCAATGATTGTGAAAACTCCCTTAATCTTCGCGCGAGTTCTATCTCTACCGCGCCTCCACCAGGAACAACTAAACCATACTTAAGAGAACATATCACATCTCCCAAACCGTCTCTCATTGCTCGCTCTATTTCATCCATTACATGACTTGTTCCTCCATGAATCAAAATTGTCAATGCCTTTGGATTCCTGCATCCCCGAACGCAGGTGAGATTGTCCTCGCCGTGCTTTATTTCCTCGACAATTTCTGCATATCCAAGTTCTGCATTTGTAAGTTCGCTGAAATTGCTTATGATTCTTGCTCCTGTGGCTTTCGAAAGTTTTTCCATGTCGCTTCTTGAAACGCGGCGGCATGCATAAACTCCTTCCTTTGACAAAAGATAATTTGCAAAGTCATCTATTCCTTTCTGGCAAAAAACAACATTTGCTCCGGAACTTTTTATTGTGTCAATCATCTTTCGGATTTCCCTTTCTTCCTGTTCCAAGAATCCGTGCAACTGCTCAGGAGATGAAATGGAAACTTTTGTATCAATCTCAGGATTTTTAAGTTCAATCGGTATGTCAATAAGGGCTATCCTTGCGCCGTTGACAATGGAAGGCATTTCATGTGAGATTTTTTCCTTGTCAAAAACAATTCCCGAGATAAGTTCTGTGTCTTCAATGCCGTCGCCTTTTGATTTTTCAATTTTTATGTCATTCAAATCAACCTTGAAATTGTCCTCTGAAGAAGATATCTGCTTCACTGCGCGAACAATTATATCCGCAAATTTTTCCTTTGACGCCTCTGCCCCCTTGCCCGTCATGGCAGTCATTGCAATTTGCCTTAATATTTCATCGTCGTCGCGCGTTATCCTCAATGCTATATCGTTGAGAATTTCCTGAGATTTTTCCGCGGCAATCCTGTAACCCTTTGTTATAACAGTGGGGTGAATTTTTTTGTCAAGAAGTTTTTCAGCGTTTTCAAGGAGTTTCCCCGCAATCATCACCGAGGTAGTGGTTCCGTCGCCGACTTCGGTCTCCTGCGTTTTTGCTATTTCGACCATCATTTTTGCCGCAGGGTGCTCAATGTGCATTTCTTCCAAAATTGTCACACCGTCGTTGGTCACGATTATATCATTAGTTGGGGAAACCAGCATTTTATCCATGCCTTTTGGGCCGAGAGTTGTCTTAACAATTTCTGCAATCATTTTTGCCGCGGCGATGTTATTGCGCTGCGCATCTTTTCCCATAATTCTCTGGATATCTTCGGGCATTAAAATCAACGGCTTGTCTGTCATAATTTTAGAGAATTTGTCTTGTATTTAAAATTTGTTGTGTTAAATTAATTCCTGCTGAGTTGCTTCATGATATCTTCTATATTTCTTCTTGCCGTATCTTCTGCAAATTTACCCGGGGGTAGGACTCATAGACAAACTAATTATGGAACTACAAGAGGTGATAACCTTCCCTGAATTAACAAAAAAACTCAAAATAACGGATAAAATTATGATTCTTGAAGGTTATCCCGAATAGTACTTTTTCGCAACCTTATTTTGGAACAAATAAAATTACCAAAAATATTTAAACAAAATTTCTTATTATATAAAATGGCTGAAAAAGAAGATGTGTTCTCGAGTAGAATCAAATACAAAGGCATTTTTTCGTTCTCTGATTTTTACAATTTCTGTTATCGCTGGCTTACGGAAGAAGCCGGTTTAAGCATACAAGAAACAAAATACACCGAGAAAATTTCTGGAGATTCAAAATCAATAGAAGTCAAGTGGGAGGGCGGTCAGGAAATCACGGATTACTTCAGGTTTGATACAAGAATCACCATGGAAGTTAGTGGTTTGAAAAAAGTTGAAATAGTCAAGGAAAAAGAAAAAATTGAGACTAATACGGGCCAAATTGAAATGAAAATTTCCAGCGTAATAGTAAAAGACTACAAGGGGAAATTCGAAAAGGATGCGTTTTCAAAATTTTTAAGGGGGATTTATGAAAGATGGGTTATCCCGTCGAGGATTGACGAGATAAAACAGAAAATTTCAGTGGAGTCGGATGAGTTTTTGGCGCAGGCAAAGGCATATCTCGACCTGGAAGGCAAAAAGCAAGGCTGACAAAATGTTTAAATATAAGTCATATATTATTTTCATATGAAAAAAATATTTTTTCTTTTTGTAGCGATTTTAATTCTCCCGTCAATAATTGCCATAAATCTTGACGTAGAAAAACAAGATGTAAGCAATGTCATAATTCAAGGAGTAAACCAGCCCGCAGTTTTTGACCTAAAAATAAAAAACCTCGGCGCCCCTGCAAATCTCCAGTTTTATAACCTTTTTGGGTTCAGTATGGCTCCAAAAGGAACGGTTTATTTCACAACTAATGAAGAAAAAACAATTCAGCTTTTGGTTTATCCAACGGAGAATTTTCAATATCGCGGATTTTACACATTTAAATATTTCATAAGGGGTCAGGACGGAACGCAAATAGCATATGACTTGACAATAAAAGTAATTGACTTAAAAGACGCTTTTGAAATCGGCTCGGGAGAAGTAAATCTTGATTTAAGTTCAATGAAAATCTACGTGCACAACAGAGAGAGCCATAATTTTGAAAAAGTAAAGGCAAAGTTTGAGTCACCATTTTTTGAATTCGAAAAAACTTTTTCTTTGGGTCCTAACGAAAGGAAGGAATTTGAAATAGAGTTGAACAAGCAGGACTTCAACAAGCTTACCGCCGGATTTTACACACTAAAAGCGGAATTTGAAGTCGACGATGAAAAAACAAATCTTGAGGGAACAATAAAGTTCGCCGAGAAGGACTTGCTGAAAACAACAAAAGAGAGCGACGGATTTATAATAAACACACAAACAATAAAGAAAACAAATGAAGGAAATTTGATGGTCGGTTCAGAAACAGTTGTCAAGAAAAACATAATCTCAAGGTTGTTCACGACGATGAACCCTGAGCCGGACATTGTTGAGAGAGACGGATTTGACATTTATTACACATGGGCGAATGAAATAAAACCTGGCGAAAGTTCAGAAGTTATGATAAAAACAAACTGGACTCTTCCTCTTGTCATAATGCTTTTTGTGATTGTCTCTGTCATTTTGGCAAAGCAGTACACAAAAACAAATCTTTCGCTTAGAAAAAGGGTTTCGTTCGTGAAGGCAAAGGGCGGCGAATTTGCATTAAAGATTACAATAAGCGCAACTGCGAACAACCAAATTGAAAAAATAAGCGTGATAGACAGAGTTCCTCCTCTTGTAAAAATTTACGAAAGGTTTGGAAGCGAAAAACCGAAGAGGGTAAATGAGAAGACAAGAAGGATTGAATGGGAATTTAACTCGCTTCAGAAAGGCGAAACGCGTGTCTTGAGTTATGTAATTTATTCAAAGATAGGCGTTCTTGGAAAGTTCGCGCTGCCAACAGCGACGGCAATTTACGAGATGGACGGAAAAATCCATGAGTCACAGTCAAACAGGGCATTCTTCATCGCAGAGCAAAGAAAGGGCGACGTCGAAGGATATTAATCTTTTTGTGACGGGTGTTAACAAAAGCGCAACTTTTTCAGTTAAACTGACAAACAAGAAATTTTAAAAACAAAATGTTTCTTTAGTTAGCAATCCCCCCGTAGCTTAGTGGTTAAAGCGTCTGGCTGTAGTTTATGTAAGGAACCAAGGTTCCTTGACAGTCAACCTCCTTTAAGGATGGTTCAGGACTGAGAACTAACGTGGACATTCCCTCAGGAAAGAATGAAGCGCGACAAGCAGAAGCTGAACCCGGAAGACCCCAAGTTCGAATCTTGGCGGGGGGATTTATTGTTATCAAAGCAAAAGTATCTTTTAATGACAGTAATTCTTTTAAATCAAAGTAAAGTAAGATTCTTATGCCGTTGAAGAAAAATGAAGAATTAAGCATCGAAAGGCCTTCTCAAGAATTATTAAAAAAAACAATAGAAACTGTCCCAATAATCCCGAATTTCGGAAATGTTGAGTTTATTGCAAACGGCATTGTACTCTCTTCTGGTGCTCCAGGAGGAACAACAGGAGAAGAAGTGTATATAGCAGAGTGCAATAAAAATGGAGTGATACCTTTTTCTTTTTTGGGATTTGAATATTCTGAAAGCTCAAGAAGTTTCGTTACCAAAGCCACATTTAGGGGAGGAAGTGTAATCCCCGATAATGAAAAATCCCTTAGAAGTTTATTGAAAGGTGGGAAAATATACCAGATTCATGCTGACATTGACGCTCATTACGGCTCTAGAAGAAGTTTTGACGATTTCAGAGAAAAATTCATGCCTCTTCTCTTGGAGAATGGCTATGCAATTAGAAATATTGACCTTTGGTTAACTTACTTTACCGGTAGTGGATATAATGAAGGAATATACCGCGATACAACCTTAAATTATAACGGCCGTCCTGATAAAAACAAATTATTTGTTGCGAGAGGTCACAGAATCTCAGAAGAGAACGAAAAAAAAGTTGTATCATGGTTTGAAGGATTAAAAAAAGAACTTGTTCCTGCTTGATTAATAAAATCCCTCGGAAAACAAGGGTATCCTTGAATATAGAAGAATTTAAAAAGAGGTTTTCTCTTTTAAAAACAATCAATTAAAAACAAAAAGAGGTAAAATGAAAGACGACTTTCTTCCTAAAGAAAGAGAGATTGATGACGATTTTGACGACGCAGTTGATTCGTTAGATTTAGACTTTGATTGATTTATTTTTTTATTTTTAAGATTATTTTATTATTATTTTTTTGAAGTTCCTCTTGGTTGTAGACTATGGCAAATTTTATTTCACTTATTGAAATTTTAGGGACGTAAACATTCCATACGCTTATGGTGAATCCTCTCCCAACCCCCATGACAGACAATTCCACCTCGTGAATTTGTTTTTCATCCGCGTAGATTACAACTTTTCCTGCATTGGAATCAATCAATCCGATATTTTTTATTGTCATGTTTGCATCCAGATATTTTCCGTTCATTGTTGCAGAAACATTTTCAAAGACCAAATCCGGATTTGACGGAAAAGAGTATATCTCATTCACCGACTTTATCAAATCATCTTCCACTTCCTGCTCACAATTTGTCACGCTATACATTACGCTTCCAGGATTTTCCGAATGGTTATAACCAAGAGCATGAAAAAGCTCGTGAATTGCTATGTTCGGCCTCGGGCATTTTGATTCCCTTATCAGCAAGATGTCTCCGTTTAGAATAACGTTAAAATCTCCAGACTGAATTATCTTGCTTGGACCTCCTTCCCCTGCTATGAATCTTTTCTCCTCGTCAAACCTTGTTTTGCTATCACAAGTCACGGAAATTTCCTCCCCTGAATTCACTGAATAAAATTCCAGCACAGTGAGATTTGAAACAATCTCAAATGCACGCTCCATTTCGTCCTGCTTGCTCAAAGGACAATCATTTATTGAGTATGAAATCACTTTTTTTTGATATCTCATGTTGTCATAGAATTGCTCGGCATCAGAGAAATTACCCACACTAATATTTGAATTTCCTTTATACACGTATGGTGAAAAATCAATTTCTCCAAGCGGGAGGAACCAATAAGTCCCAAGCAAAACAAGGACTATGAGGAAAAAGATAAAACCAAAAAATGCATTCCATGACATTTTAAATAATCGCGTGGAAATTATATAAATTTATTGCGCTCTCAAAATTAATTCATATTTGACATATTTATTACTCAAAAAAATAAAAAAAGAAAAAGTTTTGAATCTGTTTGTTTAATCACTATCTGAATCGTCTGATTCCTTGGATGAATCCTCTTCGACATCTTCTTCGTCATCATCAACAGATGATTCGACGTCTTCATCTTCGTCAATTTCTTCATCCTCTTCCATTGTATCGTCTTCTTCGTCCATTATGAAATTATTAAAATTATTTTTTCTTTGTTATTTCAGTGCACATTCCTGCTGCAACAGTCTGGCCGGCATCCCTTATGGAAAATCTAGCCATATAAGGGTTGTCCTTAATTGTTTCCAAAGCAAGGTTGCCTTTTGGGACAATCCTGACTCGCGCAGTATCCCCGTTTTTCAAGAAATCTGGGTTTTCCTTTATAACTTCTGCTGTTCTCGGATCAATTTGAGCGACAAGTTCCGTAATCTGGCATGGGACCTGAGCAGTGTGAATGTGGAAAACAGGAGTGTATCCTTTCGCCAAAACAGTTGGATGATTTATGACGGTGATTGTAGCTATGAATTCCTCGACGATTGGAACAGGATTGCTTGCTTCGCAGACAACATCTCCACGCGCGATGTCTTTCTTTCCAACTCCTCGAATGTTTATTCCGACATTGTCTCCTGCTTCCGCCTTATCCAATTGCTCATGGTGCGCTTCAATTGTTTTTAATTCTCCTTCTACACCTTTACCTGTTCTTCCAGGAAGAACCACAACTTTTGAACCTTTTTTCATGACTCCTGAAATAACTTTTCCAACAGGCACTGTTCCTATCCCGGTGATTTCATAAACATCTTGAACAGGCATTCTCAAAGGCAAGTTTACAGGGGACTCTGGAGCGGGCAGTAAGTCAAATTGCTCGATAATTGTAGGTCCTTTGTACCAAGGCATTTTGTCTGATTTTTTTGCTATGTTATCTCCCTGCAATCCCGAGCATGCAATGAAAGTTGTCTTGTCAGGGGAAATTCCTACTTGCTGCAACAATTTTGAGACATCTGCTTTGTTCTTATTGAATTTTTCCTCGCTGTATTTAACATCGTCCATTTTGTTTATCGCAACAACGATATTCTTGACTCCTGCTGTTCTCAAAAGCCACAGGTGCTCTGTTGTTTGAGGCTGCACACCTGCAGGAGCTGCAATTACCAAGAAGGCTGCGTCTGCTTGTGATGCACCAGTAATCATGTTCTTGACAAAGTCTCTGTGTCCCGGTGCGTCGATTATTGTGACTTGATATTTTTGAGTAAGAATTTTTTTATACGACAAATCTATTGTGACTCCTCTTTCCCTCTCTTCCTTTATTGAGTCCATGACATAAGCAAACTCGAAACCTGCTTTTCCGTATTTTGCCGTCTCTGCCTTGAGCTTTGTCATTTCCTGCTCAGAAACAGCGCCCGTGTCAAACATCAATCTCCCGACTATTGTTGACTTTCCAGCGTCGACGTGCCCCACGAACACGACGTTCATGTTTGGTTTTTCTTTAGCCATTGTAAGATAAATAATTTTCGTAAGAAAATTAAGTATTGATTAATAAAAATAATCCTTTATAAATTTTTTGATATCAAAGTGCTGGGAAAAAACCACACATTTTAGTGTGTGGGCACTTGGAGTATCTAAAAGTCCTACAAACCACGACAAGGACTTTTTGATTTCATAAAATTAGTTTTTCTGGATTAATTTTAATGCTTCTTCATAGGAGATTATTTTTATTCCGTCTGATTTAAGTCCGTCCCTTACTTCCTGCGTTTTATCGTCGTTTGTTAAAGCACAAAGATCATCTATAACAAAAATATCTCCTGCAAGGCCATAGTAATATCTTTGATAAAAAGCCATATTCTTCACGCATGCCTCAAAAAAACCTCCAATATAAAATGTCCTTTGAGGATTTCCGATCAGTTCTTTCAGCTCGGAATGTGAAATGAACAAATCTTTTGAGTCGCCCCAGATTTTCTCATCTGTTTTTTCTGGCTTTTTATCTGCCCGAGGACATCCATCTTCAAGTGTAGCAATTTTAATCAATCTATCATCCAAAAAAACATCTTCCAGATACGGGCATAGACAAATTGCTCCCGCCATCATAGCATACCTTAAAGTCCCCGTTGGACCAAGGTCATGCCTCAACACTCTTAGATTATTATCCAGGGATTTGCCGAGGAAATCTGCTATATTTTTGTATTTTTCTTCATACTTATCAATCCCCCCATAAACAAACGTGCACTCTCCGTCATTAAATTCGCATGAAAGTGTGTAAGGATGCACAATGTTTATCAAATTTGTCATGAAGTTTTCAAGAAGTTGTTTTTATAAACATTGGGAAATTTTATCATAAACTGACTACATAAAAATTTATAAATTGCTTATCATCTTCGATTAAATGAATAATTATCTCAAAAATAAAGTTCTTGAAAATCTAGCTCAAGAAAAAAATTCCCGTAGAAAAAATAGTGTTGACTGGTTGCTAATAGGGTTGGTGGCTGGAATTTTCGCTGGGGTTAGTACGGGCAATTATTTCTCAACACCAAGACATTACTCAACATTGGGGGATGAGATGATTCTTGTTTATGGAAAAAATGAGATTTATCTGGAGAAACATTAAACGTGCATTCTAATTTTTCACGCGTTACTTGCGCAATGTTTATAAATTAACAGATTTCTCTTTTGAGAATGGATTATCAAAAACAATTGGAGAAAATTCGTGAAGAATCTGAAACTAGAATGAGGATTTCTGAAGCGTCTTACAGATCACATATGTACGGAGGATTAATAGGGTTGCTTTTTGGGTCGGTTATGGGATTTTGTGTTGGAGCTCTTCTTTCAGAACCAAAACACGCTACTACATACGCCACCACACAAGGAGAGAATATGATAATCACAAATCGGATGGGAGAATCATACACCCTAACTGGGGACAAAACTTCGCACGAAGTCTGGCATGATTGACAAAATTTATTCTTAAGGCATAACTTCCCTTTTTCCATTAAAACGTGTGAGGCGTATATCATCGTAACTTATTTTCCTTCCAAAATTTTTTATAACGCCAGGATATTCTCCAACAATATCAATCGTTCCTCTTACATTTCTATGCAGATTTCCATATGGTTTTTTAAATGCAGCATTGTTCCCGAGAGTTACATAAAAGCTGGCCAATCTTGAATCGTTTTTTTCTATGCGTTGTTTAGTACAAGAAATAAGCGGCAGATCTTCGGTGCATGTAATTTTCTTTAAAATTTTTTCATTGTCACAATCAACAAGAACATCTAACTTCCCGCTCATTACTAATGACATGAATAGTGCATATCCCGATGAAATAACTAATGTCGGATTATTAAGATAGTTGCAGCCGTTTTCCACAACATCCTCAAAAAATTTGGAGTACCCCTGGTTTTTATCTAGCCAATATCTTATAAACAAATAAGGTTCGGAGTATTCACCTGCAACTTTTCTAGTGTCAATCTTATTTTTAGTGGAACATGAATCTATCACATCTTCGGCAAATCTGTAAATAACATCATAAACATTCCTAAAAGTAACAAATTCTGAGATTAACTCTCTGGACGGGCGTTTAAAATTATTTTTTAGGTTATGCTGCTGCATTTTTCTATTGATTCTCAAATCCACTTTTTATCGCTTCCCTAATCTTAATTATAACATCTTCAGGGATTTTAAACCCTCTATTGTATGGTGCGAAATTCCTTCCAAAATTCCCGTCTGTAAAAGTTATTCCTTCAAATTCTCTCGGAGATTCATATCTCGGAATTATGTGGGTGTGCAAATGTCTTGCCTCATTTGCAAGAGTTGCATAATTTAACAAATCCGGATTAAAGACATCCCGCAAAACTTTTCTTAATGAATTTCCAACTCCCATATATTCACGCATCTCTTCATTTGTCATATCAAAGAAATCCAAAGCATCTTCTCTGTTTGCCCAGAGATAACATCTCCCGAGGTAAAATTGATTTTCATGAAGATAAATTTTCCAGTAATCAAATTCCTTTATTAAAAGTTTTTGGTACATTGAGTTGTCTTTCATAAATCACACAAAATAATCCAGTATAATGATTTTTATATAGTTATTTAATTATATTTTTGATGAATTTGGCTTTGCACAATAAGTAGCTTGATTTAATTCTTGCACAAAAAGTCTTTAAGTGAAACACTCTTAGCTTTTGAATGGCTAAGCAGTTGGCGGGAATTGTGCAAGGCTCTCCAATTTTCCCATTTCTAATTCAGATTCTCTTAACATTTTCCTTTCCTGTTCAATTTTATCGGCTAATGTTCTTTTGGCAACATCTACTGATGGCTCATAATCAAAAACGAATCCGTTTTCTCGCAAGGCTTCTGCCAAATCAACTGCATAATCTAATGATCTGCCAGCATTATTCAAATAAACAAGAACTTCTCTTTCTCCACTTTCTCCAAAAACACGACCTACGCAAATGCTATCGCCGTGATTGTCTCTAAAATAAATTTCCCCTCCTTTAACAACATAAACATCCTCCCCTTTGTCAGAAGAAGCTGCATTATCAGCGCCCCACCCTGCATTATCTATTTCATATCCTGCAACTTTTAGAAATTCCCGAGGATCATCAGTTCTCTTTCTAACCATCCAGTATCTTTTATCTTCAGCCATTTTGTTTTATCTTCTTTCATACTTTAAAAAGATTTGTGTTTCTAAAAACATAGAAGAAATTATTGATTCTCTGCCAGACCTTTTCTGTTCCTTATCTTACGGATGACTTCGTCCTGAATTGACTGGGGAATTCTTTCAAAGAGCTGATCGAGAAGAGAAGAGGTTCCGCGTCCTTCTGTGGCTGAACGCAAATCGTTTGACCACCCGATCATTTCGGCAACAGGTATTTTTGCCTTGACGCTAACCAATCCTCCTTCATGCGTCACGTCAAGCATTTGTCCTCTTTTACCGCCGACGAGTTTCGTTATTTCTCCCAAGAAATTTTCCGGAACATCGATAACATGAATTTGCAATGGTTCCAAAAGAAATGCTTGTGATGATTTCATTGCCTCTACAATCGCCTCGCGAATAGCGGGATAAACTTGCGCAGGACCTCGGTGAATTGCATCCTCGTGCAAACGCGTGTCTGTCAGCGCAATTTTCAATTTCGTGCAGGGCTCTCTTGCCAAAGGTCCCTGATTCATCACCATCTCGAATGCATCCAAAACCATCCCCATTACTTCCCCTATATGAACTTCCCCGCGCGTTTCGTCGAGAAAAATGTTACCCTTGTAAATATGATTTATGCTTCTGATTTCGTCTCCACTCCATCCAAGTTTTGAAAGTTTGTCAACAACCTCCTGATTTCTTTTTTTTATTCTTCCCTCCGGAATCTCAGAATTATTTATCGCATTGTAAACATCATCCTCTAAGGGCTCTACTCTTATGAAAAAGCTGTTGTGCTTGTTAGGACTACGGCCTTCAACAGATTTTGATTCCTTTCCGACGGTTTCTCTGTAAACAATTATCGGCGCGGACGTCTTAACTTCAAGATTTTTTTCCGTCTTTATTCTGTTTTCAATAATCTCTAAATGCAATTCCCCCATTCCTGAAATCAAGCTCTCTCCTGTCTGTTCGTTTATCTCCACCTTTATCGAGGGGTCTTCCTTTGAAACTTGCTTCAGAACTTCGACTAGTTTTGGCAAGTCAGCTGTTTTCACGACTTCAATGGATTTTGTGATTACGGGTTGGAAAATGTGTTTTATTTCCTCAAATGGCGTTTGCTCGTTTAATGTTATTGTTTCTCCGACGTCAACATTCAGTCCGCTAATAGCAAGAACGTTTCCTGCAGGAACAGAATCAAGCTGTTCCGGCTTTACCCCATTATAAACCAAAACCTGCTGTATTTTTGCTTTCTTTTTGTAATTGTTGCAGTAAACTTCCATCCCATTTCTCATGGTTCCGGAATACAACCTTCCTGCGGAAATTTCTTTTCCAGAACGAGGGTCTATTACAATTCTTGTCACAACAAAAGCCAATTCACCTTCGCTGTTGCAGCTGAGCAAATCCTTTCCGAATTTTTCTTCCAGATCTCCATGCCATATTTTTGGAATTCTGTACTTCTGCGCTTCAACCGGATTGGGAAGATGCTTAACCGCCATGTCAAGTATAACCTCATTCAATGGCGCTTTTTCCCAAACCCATTTTTTTCTTTCGTCATCCGGAAGTTCGTAAATTTTATAGATATCCTTGAAACTTATTCCTTTTTTCTGCATGAAAGGGACAGACAATGCCCAGTTTTCTCTTGCCGATCCAAATGCCACACTACCGTCGGCAACATTAACTTTCCACTTATTTCTGTATTCCGGCTCTGCAATTTGTTCTATCAACAAATTAAAATCATCAATCAACTTCACAAATCTTTTTTGCATTTCTTCCGGAGAAAGTTTTACTTCCTTTATCAAACGATCAACTTTGTTTATGAACAAAACCGGCTTTACCCTTTCTCTTAATGCCTGACGCAAAACAGTTTCTGTTTGAGGCATAATCCCTTCAACAGCGCAAATTAGAACAAAAGTTCCGTCGATTGCGCGCATTGCTCGCGTCACGTTTCCTCCAAAGTCAACGTGCCCGGGCGTGTCAATAAGGTTGATTAAGTACTCTTCGTTTTGATATTCGTGAGCCATGGAGACGTTCGCAGCGTCAACAGTCATAAGGCGCTCTTGCTCGTCAGAATGTTGCCATGTCGCCATGCCTTCATCCAAATTTCCCGCGCTTTTTGCAGCCATCATTCCTGCTGCTGCTAGAAGATTATCTGTAAAGGCGGTTTTTCCGTGGTGAATGTGCGCACTCGTGGCAACATTCCTGATATTTTTCTGGCTCTGAACAAGACGTTTTATTTTGTCCAGAGAACTTTCCTTGGCCATTTTAATCTATTTAAAAAATAGTTTATAAAAGTTTTTGATGAAATCTACTTTCTTCTAATATCAATTTCAAACACATTATTGTTGGTAAGATATCCATTTTCATACAGATATTCTTCGCAAATTCTGGTTGCTTCCTCGCGGGCAATTTCTTCTGTTTTTGCAGAAGTTTCATAGGAAAGTGTTTTCCCCATTCTGACATCTTCTACTTCAAAACCAAGTTTTCCAAGAATATTTTTAACAGCTTTCGCCTCGGGATCAAGCACTGAAGGCTTTTTCATTATCTTTAAGACAACATCATATGGCATTAATATTTCGATTTGTTCTTATTAATAAACATTTATGTCTCCAAACATTTTTTAAGTTGTGTTTTTTTGTCTTATTCATGCGGGGGTTCCTGAGTGGTCAAAAGGGCAGGACTTAAGATGTCGGTCGTTCTAACAAGGACGATTTAAGTTGGGATGCTTAGAATAAGTCATCCTGTGGCTTAGTGCCTTCGGGGGTTCGAATCCTCCCTCCCGCATTTTTTAAATGACCAATAAAAAAGATTTATCAGAAATGTGCATGGAAATAGTTGCAAATCATGAACTTTCAAGAGAGGGAAAAAGTTTTGAGCTCGATAATTTTGAAGCAAATTGTTTTGAGAGAGATTTGTTAGGTATATTGTTAAGGATAGAATGCATTTATCCGACACTTGATACTTGTGTCATTTATGTGGGGTATGAGGGTAAGATAACTTATGAAAGCGTATACATCACAGATGAAGATGATGTAGAACATCCTGGTGTCAATAGTTATGTTTATCTCTCTGGCGAGTGGGAAAAAGAAATAGAAAAAATTTATCAAGAAATTTAAAAATGAAAAAAAGATGTCCTTGGGCGATTGGAGAATTAATGGAAAAATATCATGACGAGGAATGGGGAATTCCTGTAAAAGATGACAAAAAACTTTTTGAATTTCTCGTCCTCGAAGGCGCGCAGGCAGGACTGTCATGGAGCACTATCCTGAAAAGGAGAGAGAATTACGGGAAGGCGTTTGACAATTTTGACGCGAAAAAAATTTCCATGTACGGCGAAGAAAAAATAAACGACCTCTTGAAAAACGAAGGAATAATAAGAAACAGGCTGAAAATTCTTTCTGTCGTAAACAATGCAAAAAAATTTCTTGAATTGCAGAAGGAATTCGGGTCTTTTTCCAACTATTTGTGGAGATTCACAAATGAAAAGCAGATAAAAAATAATTTCAAGAATATGGGGGATATTCCTTCAAAGACAAATATTTCGGATGCAATAAGCAAGGACCTTAAATCAAGAGGTTTCAGTTTTGTCGGAACCACAATAATATATGCATTCATGCAGGCAGTGGGAATTGTAAACGACCATGTATCTGATTGCTTCAAAAAAGGCAAATGAAAAATAAAAAAGAGATAATCTCGTTGTCCGTTATGATTCTTTTGCTTATCATGATAAATTATAGTTTTCTGGACAAAAAGCTTGAAAATTTTCTGGTTTATGATGAACAAGGATTCGTTGAGAGGGTTATAGACGGCGATACTGTGATTATAGACGGAAAGTCCACAAGATTACTCGGGATAAATACTCCTGAACGTGGAGAAGTTTACTACAAAGAAGCAAAAGAATTTCTGGAAGGGATTGTACTAAATAAAACTGTTTTCCTAAAATTCGGGGAAGAAAAAACAGACAGATACGGAAGAAATCTTGCTTATATTTTTCTTGACGAAGAAAATGTAAACTTGAGAGTTGTTGATGCAGGACTTGCAAATTTTTATTTTCCATCTGGAAAAGATGTTTATTACGATGATTTCAAAAGTTCCTGGGAATCATGCATCGAAAAAAACGTGAATCTCTGCGAAAAATCAAAAAACAAATGCGGTGAATGTGTTGTGCTGAAAAATCTTGACTACAAAAATGATGAAATCGTTCTGGAAAATATCTGCAACTTTGACTGCAATTTGGAAAACTGGGAAATAAAAGATGAAGGAAGAAAAAAATTTATTTTTCCAAAATTTTCTTTGAATAAAAAATCCGATGTCAAGATAATTGTAGGAAACCAAACAAATAGTGAAGATGTTCTATACTGGAGAGATGAAAGTTATGTCTTAACAAAAACAGGAGACACTTTATTTCTGAGAGACAAAGAAAAAAAATTGGTCCTATGGAAAAGTTATTAGCTCCAAAATGGTTGGTTATTTTTTTAAAGAGAAAAATTTAAATAGTGTAATTAAACTCTAAAGTAGTTACATTGTAACAGGGGTGATGGAAATGAAATGGTACAAAAAGAACAAAACGAGAGAAATGGAACTTCGGGATTAATAAAAAAGATTTTTCTCGCGGGAGCTGTTCCGATTTTTATGACTGCATGCGAATCGTCTTCTTTAAATAAGAATTATGTTGATCATTTTTTGAATGGGTTTAAGACTCAAGAAAAAACACCCGTTGTAATTGATAGCTTGAAAAAGACAGCATATACTTATGCTCCAGGCATAATAAATGCGTTCCCGGAATCCACCACAGTACCTTTTGAACAATTAACGAAGGAAATTGGAGTAAGTTATGAACCAAAGATATTTGGCACTCCTGTAGAATTTGTCGGAGGAGTTTATTTTGGCAAGGCTGACGGAAGATTAAGACAAGCAATAGAATCAGCAGGAGGAGATTTCAATAAGGATAACAAACTAACGCAATCAGAATGGCTTTACACTGCAATGAGCGTTTTAGGAGCAGGTTTTCACAATGATTATGATAGAAAAAATCCAAAAACGATACCCAAGATTTCTTATAATGGAAGAATTCTAGACACAGGAATTGCGTTCGAGAAAATCTCGGAAAACATCGCTGTATCAGAAATGATAAATCATTACGTGACAAGAAATTACGATGCACACACCCCATCTCATGAAACAGGAAAAAGAACTGTCGCATATGATTTGAACATGCTTCTTGGACTTGCAATTACTGGAGGGGTTGACTTTGGGGGTGCAGGAGGTGCGGGAGCTACAGGTGCGGCTGGAACAGGAGCAGGAGCCGGAGCAGGACAATCAGGACGTGGCGGAGGTTCAGGAGCAGGAGCAAAATAAAATGATTCATAAAAAACCAAAAATATTTCTTGGAATACTTTTTGTATTTGTTGCACTTACATTTGTTCTCGCAGGAAATGTTGATACTATCTCTTTCAAGGACAAAGCTACGGGAAATTCATTGACGGGAGTTGACTTTCTCTTGTACACTTGCAGTGATTCAATTTGCAGTTCAATAATCTCTCAAGTTCAGAATTTGAATTCGGGAAGCAACAACTTCGTAAGTTATGAATACGCATCAACTGAAAATCTGAATTACGGAGCTTACATGTTCAAGGCATGCTACCTTCCTCACGAGGACGGCTACACCAATTTCGGCGACGGCGGAACATTTGCATGGACTTACGAACTGGAAAAAGCAACCTCATGTCATTCACCAATTGATTCTTTCAGCATTACAAATTCAAATTTTGTCAACGAGCCAGTTGTTATAGATATTCAGGCAAATCTTGAGGCGGACGCACACAGCGCATTTACAAACCTTCTTTTGGAATTCATACCTCCCGGATTTGAAGATTATTATTCTGCCAAAACAACAATAACTCTTGAAGTTCTAAACAGCGAAGGCGATGTTGTTCACACGGAAAGCAAAACATATGAAATCCTGGCAGACACAGTGCAGAATGTCCAGTTCACATGGACTCCTGATGACGACGGAGATTACACAGCAAATGTAAAAACAAACGTGATTGACTGCCAGTGCCAGAGCAGTTTCGAGCAATTCTCCGAAAAGCAATTCACTGTCCTTCCTGAGCGTCCGCAAAACCAATGCTATACAATAGTAAACGATTTGGAAGCAACTCCGGAATTCCCTACGGAAGACGAAGTCGTTACAATAAAATTCAACAAAATCAGCAACTTTGCCGACGATGATTTTTCAAAAACTACAATTCCTACAAACATAACATTGCAAATAACTGATTCAAATGACAATCTCGTGCACTCTCAAAGTCAGATAATTTCGGCAAATTCAAACGGCGTAACGCCGCAAAATGTCTCAATATCGTGGACTCCTGATGTCGGAGGAAGTTTCAACATAAAAGTAACAGGAAAAGGACAAAGTTCGCTTTGCACGGGGAAGGACAATTTTGCCGATACTGCAATACTGGGATTTTTCGTGAAATCCGCGAATATGTTCCAAGTCAAGTTCGTAGTATCTGATTCAGAAACATCTCAAAAGTTAAGCGGTGCAAAAGTCAAATTCGGTTCGCAAACAGGGACCACAAATTCAATCGGGGAAGTTTTATTCAATTCAAATCCAGGAACTTTCAATTGGGAAGTTTCCAAAAACGGTTATGACAAAAAAACAGGAAGCTCAACAATTTCAGGAGACAAGACGATATCAGTATCATTGAATCCGAGCGATGATGATACCGGCAAAAAAGGAAAGAGCAAAGGCAGCAAGGGTTCACTTACATTTTTCGAACCATCATCTCCTCAAGACAAGGGGGTTTCAGGAGGTATAGAAACCTTAAAGCCGAAAGAAGGAGGATTTGATTTTGGGAAATTCCTCATATGGATTTTGCTTGGAGAATTGGTTCTGATAATAATAATTGCATTGGTGCTGTTCGTGAGAGGTTTTAGATAAAATGACAAAAGGCAGAAGTCAAATAAAAGCTTTTAGAATTTATCCAGGATTAGGGAACTCCATAAAAATATTATCTGTACTGAGGGGCGAATCCGAATCAGACATTATCCGTGATGGGCTCGAACAAATTGTTATCCAAAAAAAATATTTCGGTTTTATTGAATTAATTAAGGGCTCAGAAAATTTGGATAGATTAAAAGAAAATATCTCTAAGAGGTCTGGATTAAACAAAGATGATGATTATTTTAGGAAAATTGTCGGGAAGATTACAGAAGAAGAATACTCAATATGCAGGGAATATGTTTTAACGATTACAATGAGGGGTGATTATAATCAATAATTATCTTGAAGGTATCTCCAATCCGTTTTTTCTCCAAACTCTTTTAATCCCTTGATGATCATAGGGTAAATCTTTTGCCCACTTTGGCACTTTCCTAACTAATGCTCAATTCATAAATCTTAAAAACCCTTTTTCCTTCGGATTTCTGTAGACTAGGTTGGCGGGCTAGCCCTCCGCTATTTGCAAACGGGCTTTAGGCAGACTGCAAGAAGGCGAGTGACCAATGTGTTGAAAAGGTCTTTGTTTCAACGCTGACGTTTTGTCCGTCTTGATTTTGCAGATGCGAATTGGGTCAGGCCTTGATCGGAGCAGCCCTAAACATTTGACAAGGTGCTTGGCGGGTTGCAGAACCGAGAAGAACCAGGGGAAACCGTTTCAGTATTTTGGGAGCAAACCTTCGAGTCTACACTAGATTTTT
>Ga0209542_10002680_pt1 | contig 39415 bp, 43 predicted proteins | sample RifCSPhighO2_01_FD_184028 | JGI IMG/M metagenome (GOLD analysis project Ga0209542, IMG submission 184028) | Soil microbial communities from Rifle, Colorado - Rifle CSP2_plank highO2_0.1 (SPAdes) (version 2) | ecosystem: Environmental > Terrestrial > Deep subsurface > Rock core/Sediment ... | reverse complement strand
AAACCGTCTCGCGGTACCCATTTTCGTTATCCATATCAGCTTGTCAGGACAAGCTTTTATCCATAGGTTGCCCATACCATCATGGTATGGATGTCCGATGGATACGGTGCGGGAAATAATAGGAGCAGGTCATTCGTATCGCACTTTAAGGAAATGGCTGGCGCTATTTTATTTCTGGTAAAAAATTCGCTTTTGAAACTATTGATCGCCTCAATCGTTTCTCAAGCTTTTTTCGCGCACCACCCGCAATATCACCACCTGCTTTTGCATCTCTTTCAAGTTTCGGCATTCCTTTAGAATCTTCGACGCGATGAATCTCGGTAGTAGCTCGTTCCCCCAGCATGGTGAAAATCAGTTCAAAATCATCCATGTGATCGCGCAGATTTTCCCGTTTCAATCCTTTCAACTTTTTATATTGGCTTGGGGTAACCCCAAACGTTGCCTTGGAAATTTCTGCCGTTAGAATTTCGTAGTCTTTTTGTGCTTTAGCTCCCCGTTTTTGCCACTCATCTGTCAATTCTTCTCGAATTGCAATCCCGCGCATCCGTTTTTCAATCCAGTCTTTAGGATACCCTTTTAGCTTATACAGCATTCTCGTGCGTTTCATGGCAAGTTCAGGATTTTCAATTTCTTGTACCCGCTCATAGCCGACTCTTGCTAACCAGCGTTTGAATGGTTCAGCTTTTGGAGAAGGAATAGATTGAATGATACGGAAAATTCCTTCAGTATTAGCACAATTCATCTTTTGTCTCCCGCCCCGGGTTTCAATTGAAAGGGTATGGACAATTTGACCATACCCTTTAGACAATTCATTATCCCGACGGCGCATTTTGTTTATATAGTCCTTTGGATTTAGTGAATCTGTTAAAGCGACAACCACATCCTCCATCACAAACCACCATTCATTTTTATGAATGGTTTTCCGTATCTTCTTATTTCTGAATATGGCGATTTTAGTATCAGTCATGTCATCTTTAACTTCAAAAAATGGCTGGCACAGCTCATGCAGGGATCAAACGCGCGGACGATTTTTTCAAACTCAAATGACAGTTGTTCTTTCTCCATGTCTGAATGGCTTTCAACAAAATGGAGTAACGATTGTTCAATGGCAATTTGGTTTTGTCCGGTTGGAACGATGATACGGGCTTTTTGAACAATTCCTTTCTCGTCAACTTCATACCGATGATATAAGGTACCCCGTGGTGCTTCAATTACACCTACTCCCACACCTGCCTTAACCGGATGAGTAACCGGTTTTTCCGGCAGAATAGTTAAACCGTTAAGAATATCCACTGACTCATCAATGGCATGGAGTATTTCGATTGCTTGTGCCAGATTATTATGAAAGATATTTTTGGACGGGAAAACGGATAACGCATCGGCGGCATCTATTTTTGTTTTCGGATGGAGAAATTGACGGGAAAGATTGAGCCGCGCCAATGCACCAACCATGAACGTATTTCCCTTGAACTTATATCCTGAAGCTTGAGAATATGGAATCACCGTATGTTCTAAATAATTAGCATAGTCATGTGGTACCACCGATCCACCATCGGCAGCAATAATATCTCCGTCTAATAAACTGTAATCCGGGCTTTGTAATCCGGAAAATGAGAAGTTCTCAATTTGATTAAACGAACAATCTTTGAAGATTTTAATCAGTTTTAAAACCCTTGGTCGCGCCTGCTGCAACTTTTCAATCAAGTCTTTCTTTTTTGATTCATCGGGGAATGTTGAAAAACCGCCAATCGTCGGACTCGGCGCATGAACACTTCTGCCTCCCGACCAAATGGCAAGCTGATTTCCCGATTCTTTCACGGCAAACGCATCGTGGACAAGTTCATGCTGCTCGGGATTCGTATCTTCAAAATCAAAAATTGAATCTTTTTGATATACATCAGGGAGCGAAAAAATGTACAAGTGCAATCCATGATCACGAATGATCAAACCGTTATTCAGTAGCCTGCGCAGCAATACTGTCTGTCGTGAAGGAACAATTCCCTGGGAAGCTTCAATAGTTTTAATCGAACAGAGTAAATGTGCATTGCTGCACGTCCCGCATATGCGCGCAACCATCTGAGGAACAGCTAAAATTGGTTTTCCCCGAACTGCCTGGGTATAGAATCGCTTAAACTCCGCAATACTAAACTTAAGCTCCTCAACTTTTCCATCACGCAATTTTAGTGACAACGTCGCATGGCCTTCGATTTTGGTTATTTGGTCGAGAGTTAAATCTAAGTTTCCAGTATGCATAATCGCTTTGTCAAAATGTCATTCCCGCAAAAGCGGGAATCTATACAATTATTTAGATTCCGGATCAAGTCCGGAATGACTAGATTGAATATACTTGTTTAATACTGCTAAGAATGTATTCTCATCCATTGGGCACCCGGGCACAACATCATCAACTTTCACGAACTTTGACAGTGGTTCAACCCGCGGAAGATGAGAAAAACGATCAACAAGATACTGAATTTCCTGTTTTGTTTTTTCATCAAATGTATTGCGCCAACCAGAGGGCATGGCCGTCACCGCACACGCACCGATGGCGACAAGTACTTTTGAATTTGCTCGAATATCCTGCAATTTTTTGACGTGCTCTTCCGAAGAAATAGCACCTTCAACAAATGAAATATCTAAATCTTTGAGTTCTCGATTTGTTTTGAGTACGCGGGCGTTCACAAATTCAAGCTTATCTTTCCACGCATCCCAATGGGTATTGAGTAATTCTGTAAAAAGAATTGTTGAATCTTCACAACAGGTAAAACTGAACCATCCCACACGGAGTTTGTTCATAATATGAGCGGGCGATGGGATTCGCACCCACGACCTTCTCCTTGCCTGCCCGCAATGCAAATTTGAGCGGGTGAAGGGAATCGAACCCTCGTCACCAGTTTGGAAAACTGGCGCTCTACCATTGAGCTACACCCGCATATGCGTTTGCAGGCGGGGAAGGGAGACATTCTACTGCTGAACTACGCCCGCCTTTCGTCACTACGTTCCTCAAGGTAAACCTTGAAAACTAGTAACAAGCTTTTCCTTTTTATCTCTTTTCCACCCTTTTACTTCTTTCTCACGTTTCGCCGCATCAAATTTGCTTTCAAATTCTTCAAAATAGACAAGTCTTACCGGCAATCTATTTCGTGTAAATAAAGCTCCTACTCGATTATTATGTTCCCAAAGACGCTTCTCCAAATTCCCTGTCATTCCAATGTAAAAACTTTCATCTTTACAACATAGTATATACACAAACCACATATTAATCGTACGCTCATTGAGCTTGACTCCAAACTTAAGGGCTTGCCCTGAGCGATAGCGAAGGGTCGGAGAGCCGGGATTCGAACCCGGGACCTCCTGCTCCCAAAGCAGGCGCGCTAGCCAGCTGCGCTACTCTCCGAGTTCTCCTATTTTATCATATAAAGATACGAGAAAAAGTCTCTTTAGAGGAAAGTAAAGAAGTACAATCCAAAGATAACGCCTAAACCGATCACCGATAACACGAGTGTTTTTTTCAAATCCCGTGCAAAATACACTGTATTTTTCTCAAGCTGTTCTCTCTCGAGTGAAGACAGGACAACGCGCTTAATTTGATTAGTCTGTGCAGACAGCTTGTTTTCTTGAGCATCTTCTTGTTTAACCGGTTCGTCTAGCCGTACTTGGTTTCGACGCTCCCGAGCTTCGAGAATCTGTAGTCTTCTCCGGTAGTCAGAAATAATTTTTTTCTTTTTAGTTTTCCTGGTCATAATTGAATAGAGAACTCATTTCGTATTATACATTATTGACTCATCTTCTCTCACCAATTACAATTAACCTATGAGTGAACAATTCGGCATCGTCTCTATTATATTTTTTTTATTGCTCGTTATCTGGCTTGCCGGCGTAACCTATTTTCTTTTTCAAATTACACACCATTATAATAGTCTGGTTAGACTGACTGATCGAAGAACATTATCCAGTATGTTGGATAAATTGATTAGTCAAGCAAAAGGCAATCAGGACGGATTTATTCAGCTTGAGCAAAGAGTGAGAGAGCAAGAGAGAAAATCCCAGTTTCAGATTCAAAAAATAGGACTGTTACGCTATAATCCCTTTGCCGATACCGGCGGCGAACAAAGTTTTGTCGTGAGTTTGCTTGACCAAAATAATAGTGGTATTATCCTTACATCTCTACAAGGAAGAAGCGGTACACGCTGGTATGCCAAGCTGATTAAAAAGGGCAAAGGTATTGAATTTGACCTTTCAAAAGACGAGGAAGAAGCACTCAAAAAAGCAAAACAACTCTCATGAGCAATCAATCTAAAAACTACATATTTATCTTTATTGGTGCGTTGATTCTCTATCTGGTCAGTACGGGAGTTTCATATGCGTTATTTACGAACTTCGGGGCAAAACGGGAATCGGTATCTATCGATGAGAAAGTGGATGAGATTGTCGGCGATGAAAATTTTCAAGTTGACGAGTCTCTTCCTAAAACTGAAGCATGTCCGTTAAATGGAAAACTCTACACGAAACCTGAACGCGCCATTTGGGAAAAGCGCCGCCCTCTGGCGGTCATGCTTGAGAATTCAGTTGATGCCCGTCCCCAGTCTGGGATATCAAAAGCAGATATTATCTATGAAGCAGTAGCTGAAGGTGGTATTACCCGATTTATGGGATTGTTTTACTGCGGTGTTGCAGAAAAAACGGAGTTTGCCCCGGTACGATCCGCACGCACCTACTTTGTCGATTGGGTCTCAGAATATGACGCGCTCTATAATCACGTGGGCGGCGCCGGCGTTTGCAGTGATCCAACTGTTGACGAGCGGGCAAAGGCGCTGTGTCAGATTGATCGATACGGCATCAAAGATATGGATCAGTTCGGCATTAGTTTTCCCAGCTGCTATAGAAACCCTGACCGACTCGGCCGCCCGGTCGCCACAGAGCACCAAATGGTATGTGTCTCAAATAATCTGTTCGATATTGCCAAAGATCGTAATTGGACAAATGTGGACGAAGACGGTGTAACGTGGGATAAAAACTTTACCTCGTGGAAATTTGAAGATGAAGCTGACCCCGGCGACCGCGGAACCCTAGATCAAATAGATTTGTATTTCTGGAATGGGTATACCGACTTCGATGTCACGTGGGAATATGATGCCGTCCAAAATGTTTATAAACGCGTCAATGGCGGACAACCGCACAAAGACCTTGAGATTGATCAACAACTGACAGCAAAAAATGTGGTCATTCAGTTCTCTGAAGAAACAAGCGGTATCGACGAACATAAGCATCTTCTCTATGACACCATTGGATCCGATGATGCGTTAATTTTCCAGAATGGAGAAGTCATTGACGGAACCTGGTCAAAGCAATCAAGAACCGCGCGAACAAGATTCTTCGATGAAAATGGAAAAGAAATCCAATTTGTCCGAGGAGAAATTTGGATTGAAATTGTCCCTTCTGGAAATAAGGTAACGTATTAATCGTAGTGCCGATTATGAATAAGCATCTCCGTTTTGTCGTCCATGAACACCACGCAACTAGCCTTCATTGGGATTTTCGACTTGAAATGCCTGAAGATAGTAACGACTCTACAAGCACCATGATTTTAAAAAGCTGGGCAGTACCCAAGGGACCCCCCGAAAAACCAAACGAGAAACGATTGGCAATTCAAACACCCGATCACGCTATCGAATACATAGATTTTGAAGGAGAAATTGAAGAAGGAAATTACGGTGCTGGAAAAGTAACGATATGGGACAACGGCAATTATGAACTAGAGAAGCGGACCGATACTGAGTATAAATTTACTTTGAAAGGAAAAAGGTTAACAGGCTCTTATGCACTGTTTCATCCAAAAACGTTCCAAAATAATCAGTTTTTGTTTATAAAACATACTGATCAGTGATAGTCCTTTACCGTATCGTGAATTCCTAGTGGCTAACTACTAATGGTTAGTGGCTATTTTCAATATTGTTATCTCTCAGCCACTGTGCTATAACAAAGTCATGAATGACGTAACCTCCTTTTTTCCGCCGGTGAAAACAACTCCGCCCGAAAAGGCATCAGCAATTTTTAAGATATCTGTCATCGATGGTACACCCTTTGTCAATGAAACGCTCGAACATCGTCATATTAATCAGGCAGATTTAGTACCTCGCTACGAACTCAATTTTCCCAATGGAACTATTTGGCTATCTGATCTTTATTATTTGATCGACAACAGGATCGCAGTTATTGGGTATATTCAGATCGGTGATGATAATCCGGTCATCCGCTCATTTTACCGGAGTAAATCACAGGGAGTATGGCGGTTTTTACATGATTATACACTTAAAAACGGCGCATTCGATTGGCAGGCAAAAGGTCTTGAGCATGGACACATTACTGCCTGTCTTGCACTACAAAAGGCTTTTGAATTTATTGAAGAAGATAATATACCGAAATACATCGAATATCACGAGCTCATTTTTGCGGGAACGGCGCGGGAGCGGATCGGCAACGAGCAGTATGTTGGAACCTCTGGAAAACCAGAAGCTTTGAAAGGCAATTTTTATCCTGGTCCGGGAGATAGACTTGCTCCTGATGAAATATATTTTAATGACGAAAGCGAAGCGCCCGATTTCAAACATCATATTGCGTCGTGGTCAAAAAAATCAGATACGTACGGTACGATTTATGTCGATATCATCGCCTCTCATAATGGCCAGTTCTATTATATGTTTTGCAGAGATCCAAAAAAAAGAGCTTGGATTGCCATGGTTGAAAATACTGCGGGCAACTTGACATCGACCGGCATTAATAAACCGTGGATTTTAGCAGGTGATCTGGTAACTCCGGCCTATGAATACGAAGCACTCTCAAATAATTATGGTGACACAAACGATCGCAAAGGTCCCTACGTTGATATGTTTAACAATTATTTAAGCAAAATTAAGGTAATTCAAGAGTATTTACTACGTTCGGTGTAAACCGTAGGACAGGTGAGGTAACCGTCGGGTGAGAATTTTGTACATATCCATGTCAAATACGGGCTCTAGGGGAATCGATGATTGCTGTCGATTTGAAACCATTTGCCGTATCAAACACCACTTATCGACAATAAATGTCTCAACCAGTTCTTCATTATCATTTTTCTCAACAATTTTAATCGGTGCATCAAAGTACCACGGCTTTATTCTATTTTCAGCAAAGGCAAGCAAAAAGCGTGCATTATATTTTCTCGCTGGTTCCACTCCAATACAGGCTCCCCGACACTCTCCCAGATGATAAGAAAAACAGGAACCTTTTGATGCATCCATTCCTAGTATCTTTTCACATAACGAATACTTCTCACGCAAATAGACGAGAAAATTTTTCGCCCGTCTAAGAGACGGAAAAATACCGATGATATGATTGATATCATCCGGGTCAATATGAGTTAAGGTCTCAAGCACTGCTGAATCATATCCTGAGTCCGTCGTTATTTTTTTCAAAATAATAAGTTTTCGATTTCTTCTGAGTTGTCGGTTGTAAATGGGGTTTAGTTTTTTGACTAAATACGATTCTCGAATAAGCGCTCCCAATTCGCCTGCGGTCACTTCAAAATCAATACGGGCAATGTGTTTGACCATTTGCATTTGTTTTCCCGATTGATAATCACTTGAAAGATGGGAGAGGACGCGACTTCGAATATTGTTGCTTTTGCCGATATAAAGAAGATTCTCTTCTTTGTCGTAAAAAAAGTAGATGCCACTCGTTTCGGGAAGCGTATCGACGACTCCCGGATCAAGTTGGTTGGGAATAGTGGGACGCTTCTGAATATGATCAATAGCTACCGTAATTTTCTCGGGAGGAAATTCATGCATGATTTTTTGATAAAACTGCCATAACACCTGCGCATCGTCAAATGCCCGGTGCCTATGTTCACACGTAAATCCAAACCGGTTAATGAGGGCTGATAAATTATGTCTTCGATATCTGCTGTACAATCTCCTTGATAATTTTGCCGTACAGAGTTGTTTTGATGAAAACGAAATATCAAATCTTTTAAACTCATTTCGTAAAAACCCATAATCAAATCGGACATTATGTGCAACAAATACCGTATCTTTGAGCAGCTCATAAATAGTTGGATATATGTCTTCAAAAGCGGGAGCATCTTCAAGATATTCAGGAGTAATACCCGTCATAGATTGAATAAAAGGAGAAAAGGGTATGTGGGGATTAACGAGCTGATTGTATTGTTCAACAACCGTACTGTTTTCAACACGAATGATTCCAATGTCAATAATCCGGTCATACACGGGACTCATGCCGGTTGTTTCAATGTCGACAAAAGCGAGTTTTTGGGGCAGCATAGAAGTGTCGCACATCATACCTCTTTAATATAAAAAGTACAACGAAATTATGTAGTGATGCGATTTATCGCATCAAGATAAGGACGCCATAAATGGCGTCACTACAATTTTTCTATGATATAATTCCGGTATGAAAAAATCCGGAATCGCTATTGGTATTATTGCTGCACTGATTGTTCTGTTTTTCTATAACGCTTTTCAGCCAAAGTCAGAGAATACTGAAGAAGTTCATTATCATGCAGGTTTTATCGTATACAACAACAATGAGAAAGTTGATTTTTCAGATTTGAAATTTATGCATATCGAGCCCTGCAGTGAAAAAGAGGAAGAGCATGAAGAAGATGAACAAGAGGAAAAGGCACATTTGCATGATGGTATTGGAAATGTTGTGCATGTCCATCGAAACAACGCTTACTGGCGTGATTTATTTACCAATATTGGTTACGAATTGGAAGAACCGGTCACCGGTTATATAGATGGCGCTCTGGTAGAAAACATTTTAGATAAGAAAATACAACCTTACCAAAGTGTTGTTATTTTTACGGGAAAAAATATGAATGTAGAGGAAAAACTCAATGATTCCACTACCCGGGAACAAATCGAGACGGCAGAACAGAAAACAGAGTCGTGTTGATAGACTAACCACATGAAAAAGAAAATCATTCTGCTCATACTGGTCATTTTGGGACTCATGCTGGGTGGCGGCATCACCTCTCTTATCAAGAGATATAATATGATTGTCGTTAAGCCAACTACCGTCAGAAAAATCTTTGATCGTTCAACACCAACTCCCACACCCGACCCTCTTTCCCCATACAGTATTTTGCTCATGGGGTATGGCGGCGGCGGGCACGACGGTGGCTATTTAACCGATACGATGATCGTAGCTCATATTCGTCCGCGTGAGTCGGCAATAGATTTAATTTCTCTTCCGCGTGATATGTGGGTTCCTTTACCATTGGGTAAAAACGGCGATGCAGTCTTCTGGAAAATAAATGCCGCGTATGCGTTTGGTCGTGACCAAAATCAATACCGTGACCGTCCGGAACGCTATACGGGTGATGCGGGCGGTGGAGAATTGGCAAAATATGCCGCAGAATATATTACCGGTTTACCCGTCCGGTATTTTGCAATCTTGAGTTTTGCCGGATTTGAAGAAAGTATTGATACCCTTGGTGGTATCGATGTTACTATTCCTCACACATTTGAAGATACGTTATATCCCCTTGAGGAGGAAAAAGGGAATGATTGTGAAAAAACACCTGAGGAAATTGAAGAGATAACAGCCACCATGTCGGGAGATTTACTGGAAGAACAGTTTCCGTGCCGATATGAAACGGTTTTCTTTGAAAAAGGTACTGAGCACATGGATGGAATACGAGCACTGAAATTTGTCCGCTCACGGAAATCAAAAACGTACGGGGGAGATTATAACCGGTCACTCAGGCAGTTGGCTCTTCTTGAAGCAATTAAAGAAAAAGTAATTTCAATAAACTTCATTCCGAAAATAATTCCGTTTATGAATTCTCTGACGCGCGATATGCAGACTGACATGGGTGCGGGCGATTTTAAGACTATAGTAGATACGCATCCAAAGCTTCAAGAATTTACCATTAAAACTATCTCATTAACAGATGATAATGTACTTGTTGAATCACGAAGTGATAACGGACAATATATATTAGTGCCGAAAGAAAGTGAAGATGACTGGACGAGCGTACATGAGTATATACAGAGGGAGATTGGATCAAATAATCAATAGTAATTTTTCTTATAGACACAAACAGTATAATCAAATTACATGAAATTAAATGGAAAGTATGCATTTATTACTGGCGCTTCTTCGAGTATTGGACGTGCAATTGCTGTTGCATTGGCAAAAGAGGGAGCTTTTACTGCATTAACGGCTAGAAATAAAACAAACCTCAAAAAAACATTAGAATCAGTTAAAAAGGTCGGCGGAAAAGGAACTATTATTCCAGCTGATTTAAGCAATAGTTATTCGTTAAGTGCATTGATTGAAACCATAACAATAGAAACAGAGCAAGTTGACATTTTGGTAAATGTTGCAGGCATTTGGCATGGAAAAGAGGAAGTATACGCAGGAAAAGATTTTGAAACATTTTCACGCAACGTTGTTCTTAATACATTAAATGTAGGAATAGTCACTCCCACTTTACTTATTCATGCATTTATTCCCAAGATACCAAAGTTCGGAAAGATAATTAACATTTCAGGAACATTTGAAAATGGCGCAAAAGGATGGCTCCCTTACTTTATATCTAAAAGAGCTATAGAGGATGTAACAGTAGGTTTAGCAGAAGAGTTAAAAGATAAACAAATACAAGTTAATGCCATATCTCCTTCGGATACAGCAACTGAAGCGTATGCAAAATACTTTCCGCAGTATATGGACGAAGCGATCGATCCAAAAGAAATTGCAAAATTTACAACGTATTTATGCTCAGAGAAAGCAAATAATATAACAGGAGAAGTTTTTGTACTAAAGAAAGATAAGAAACCTTATAAGGGGTATCACCGATAAGTTACTTCAACTTACTCGTCTCCACGTGGAGGGTTTTCTTCCGAAGCTGGGGAGAATATTTCATGAGCTTTATTTTCTCTTTGGTATTATTTTTATTTTTGCTAGTAATGTAATTGATCACGCCTGACTCAGAGCACTTAAGCCCAATGACATTTCGTGGTCCTTTTTTCTTTGATGCCATAGTTTATAAAGTAAATAATTAACCTTGACGTGCTTTACGTCTCGGATTTCGCTTATTAATACGAAATAGCTTTCCGCGGCGCATTACAATCTTATCGCCTTTCTTCGGATCTGAATCGGACAGTGAGTTTTTTACTTTCATAAGGGATTATTATATCACAGAATCGAAGCAAAACCGGTAACAACAATTATCCTTCTCCTGTTTACCTGGTAAACTTGAGTAGAAAGATTTGTTTTACGGTAAGCTTATACCTATCAAATCCTACTTCTTAACAAAGTAGTTATAGGCAGTGGCAAATACGTAGCCTATCAACCATCCTCCTGTCGTTGAGGTGACTAACCCGAGAATAAATGAGCCAACCGTAACATTAGAGGTATAAATTTTGCTCAAATCCAAGCCATGGAACCACGATTGAGCAATAGTCATAGATACATTTGAAAATAACAGAACCCCCAACGCACATACGATATAGATTACCGCAACCGTTACGGCAGTTGCTTTGGCAGTTCCCTGTACATCATGTTTCATATATATTCACCTCCCCAGTTCCCACATAAAATTACGCTCTGCAATTCCCCCAATATCTTTTATTACTAATAATACAGTATTCTGTTTTGAAGAGATAGGGTTAAATGAAAGCACTCCTTCTCGGTGGTCTGCCGGCAGTTAGACAATAGAAAGTTTTGCCTTTCGAAGTGCCATGGCATTTACTACTACAACAACTGAAGACAAACTCATGGCGATTGCTCCCACTTCCGGCGTCAAGTGAATGCCGAACGGAATAAATAATCCTGCCGCGGCTGGTATCGCGATCACATTGTATCCTAATGCCCACAAGAGATTCTCTATCATTTTTCGGTATACTTTTCGGGAGAGAATAATTAATCGCACAATATCTCCCGGATTGCTTTGGGTTAATACAACATCCCCTGCTTCAACGGCTATATCAGTTCCCGCACCAATTGCCACCCCGACATGCGCGGCAGTCAATGCCGGCGCATCATTGACCCCGTCTCCTACCATAACGACGATATGGCCATCGTTTTGCAAAGACTTAACATGTTTGAATTTATCTTCAGGGAGAACTTGAGCAAAAACGGTGTCGATGCCGATTTCATCGGCGACAGAGGCAGCAACGTCTGTATTGTCCCCGGTTAACATAGCCACTTTTAACCTGAGATTATGTAAGTCGTTTACCGCCTTTTTAGATTCATTTTTAACCGTGTCGGCAAGACTAAATGATGCAATATGCTTCCCGTCTATAGCAACATAACCGATCGTTTGTCCCTGTTTCTGCCATCCTTGTGTATCTTTGTCCAACTCAGCACACATCATAATCTTTTGGTTAATCATGAAATCTCTCGTCCCAATATAAACATCATGAGTATCAATCTTTCCAAATATCCCTTTTCCAGCAATATTCTTAATAGTGCTGAAAGATAACTCTTTGACCTTTTTTTCTTTCTTAAGTTTTTCAGCAACTTCAAGAGCAATAACATGAGAAGAGGCATTTTCAAGCGTCAAGACAACAGATTTAATATATTGTTCAACGGTCGTGCTCCGGGGTAATTTCAGCTGAAGCGATTTTGATGCTTCCTGAACATTTTGCATAATTTTAAAATTTTTAAGCTCTGGTTTTCCTTTGGTTAATGTCCCTGTTTTGTCAAATACCACGTAATCTGCTTTTTTAATAACCTCAAGTTTTGCCATATTTTTAATAAATATGCCGTTTTTCAAAGATAACCGCTGAGCAATCGTTGAAACCGTCGGAATAGCAAGACCTAACGCATGCGGACAGGCAATAACTAAAACGGTAATAGCAAGTGTTACGGCAAATACAACGGTCTCACCAATAACCAATGTCCATGTTAATAACGTCGCCAGTGAAACGGTAAGGGCTATAAACGTGAGCCATCGTGCCGCACGATCCGCCAATCGTTGCGCACTTGGTTTACTGTTTCGGGCTTCGGAAATGAGTTTTTGAATCTGTCCAATCGTCGAATCTTCGCCTATCTTCTCAATACGAATTTCTACGGTACTGTCCATACAGATGGCACCGGCTATCGCTTTGTCCTGTTCTTTCTTTTCAACTGGTTTTGATTCGCCCGATAGATGCGATTCATTAAAGCTCGCCATTCCTTTTATAATCACGCCGTCTGCCGGAACCTTCTCACCGGGTTTTACAATAATAATATCGTCCTTTTTTAGTTCATCTATTGCAACTCTTTCTGTTTGATCATGTGCTTGCCCTGAGCGAAGTCGAAGGGCTTCTTTTGGTAATAGTTTTGCTACTTCTTTGAGTGCATCACCGGCAGCGGATGATGATCGTGCCTCAAGATAGTGTCCAAATAATAGAACCCAAATCAGAGTAGAAATCTCAAGATAAAACTCTACTTCAAGTTGTGGAAGAAACGTTGACACGACAGAAAATAAATATCCGGCGCCGACTGCTATGGAAACGAGCGTCATCATGCCATATTTTTTTGCCATGATTTCGTGACGCGCATGTTCAAAAAATATGAGACTGAAATAAAATATGGCGCTTGCAATGCTGAGTAATAGATAGGATCTATACGCAAAATCAGGAATGCCCAAGAAATCAACACCGAGAGGACTCAATAATACGAGCGGAACAAGCAGCACCGTAACAATGTAAAACCTTCTGAGGAAATTCTGAACTGCCTCGGGACTCGTCATCATAGATGCATGATCGTGATGGTTGTGGTGACCGAGATCTTTATCCCGAGGAGCTTTTGCGACGAGGGACATCCCGCCACATTTCGGGCAAGTTCCCGGATGATCTTGCACAACTTCAGGATGCATGGGACAGGTATACTGTGTCTTCGCTTTTTCCATATAATTATTTTGAATGACTGCGAATTAATTTATAAATAACAAAACCGAACACGACTATAAACAATATATCAATGATGAAAAATCTACTCGTAACGGCTGAAACAGAAAGAGCGATGGACTGTATGTATTGAGCACTGGCTGACTGTGCAGTACTCATACCCGTTTTTCCCATGATCGTTAATATATACATGGCAAGACCCGCACTGAAAAATACGAAAAAGGCGATCACGTTGCCCACGGTGATTTGATATTCTTTAGAACCGATCGTTACTTTTTTAACCTGTTTCTTAATCCACGGTTTTTCTAAGATATTTCTGTCTTTGATAAAAAATGAAGCAATATAGAGAGGCGTTACCATACCGAATACATAAAACACACCGACGAGAAGTGATTGAACAAGTGTGGGTGAAAACGCAGAAAGTGTTATAACACCAAGCAAAACTGGCGCACAACACGATGATGTTATTCCGGAAACCAGTCCTAACAAAAAAGTTGACGATACATCGTTTTTATTTTTAATCTGTATGCCAAGCTGCGGCATGGGAAGTTTTAATCCGAGAAGAGATATAAAAGCAATAACAATCATGAGAAAACTGCCAAATATATACATTTGGTCATGTAGACGAAAGAAAAATGTTGAAAGAGCTCTGGCTCCCAATACAATAGGCAGCATGATAGTGAGTATCCCGAGAGAATATACAAACGTCATACCAAGAATGGTATTTCGTTCTTTAAATACGTTGCCGATATAGGCCGGAAATAAATAGGAAATGCAGCAAGGGGCAAATAGTGCAACAATCCCGGCGATATACGCGGCCACGAGCGATATTTGAAAGATAGTATTTGTTTCCATGTTTATTAGTTCTTAACAACCATTGCCGTAATTTCTGCCGTAACTTTTTGAAAATTGCTATTATTTGTTTCTATATAAATAGTCCGTGTCAAATCGCCTAAATCCGTATCATCCTTATGAACTGCCGGGTCAAATGAGACGTTGACTCTGGTACTTTCATACGGGGCAAGAGATTTCTTCTCAACTTCTGCTTGAGTACATCCACACGACGTTGACACGTTCGTAATCTCAACAGGATCGGGAGTAAAATTAGTCAGCGTAAATTCTGTTTTCGCAACATCACCGTATATAACGGTGCCTAAGTCCTGTGTTTCCGGCGTTATAACAATTATCTCTACCTGTTGTTTATAAAGATCGGTGCCGCCTTCCAGATCATATATCGTCGTGTATCCAAGCGAGGCGAGTGTCTCACTCGCTTGCCTACTCATATTTCCTGAGCGGCAATAGACCAAAATTGGTGTCGTTTTATCTGATGGTAATTGATCAGTATGTTTTTCTATTTCGTTGTAGGGTATAAATGCATCTGTTCCGGGAATATGCGTTTGCTCAGGAATGTGAACATCGAGAAGAAACGCATTTTCCTGTTTCGCCAGTTCACTAAATCGTGATGAATCAACCTGTTCGATAGAAGACGTTTGTTCATGAGTAATATCGTTTTTGTTCTGTCTCGTGAATAAAAAAACGCTGAATAGAACCAGCGTTATAAACAAAGCAGCTGCAATTTTGTAATTACGCACCACAACTTGCTCCTCCTGTTTGTGTCCCGGGAATAGTGCCAATTTGCTGTTTTATCTTTTGATATCCCATCGCAGAGCTAAAATCGGCGGACAGGGCTCGTTTTGGATCAACCTTACCCCACGATGTGTTTTCTTTTGTCTGAAAGTAATAGGCGAGATCAACATAGGTACTCGTAAACCAGTACGAGTTGAATGCTAAAGCAGCTTCATACATTTCCTCGTCAGAGTATCCATCTCGCGCCATGAGAGATAAGAGTCCTAAGATAGCCATGCCGTGGTTACAATCAGGAAAGGCGACAGAGTTTCCACAACAGGGACGATACACGTTTTCTGCTACGCGCATGACCTGTTCTTCCTGTTCTGACGTTAACGGAATAATTTCAGAAGATGCAAAGAGATCTTTTCCCGGTTTTACGCCCAATGTCCATCCACCCGTTGATGCAAAACCGCCCACATCGTTTTTGTATTCTGTCCCCATTACTCCATCGGTCAACACATTTGATTGATCAGTCAGTCCCAGTGCCCAGAGTGTGTTTACCCAGAAATAGGCATTTTCTCGATTGATGGTAATGGTATCCATATTTGATTCGGTAAGATAGGCAAGAAGTTGTTTGTCTTTCTCAGACGTATAATTTTGTGTGTATTTCTGCAGGTCGATACCACCCGCAGAAACCAACTCCTTCCCCGTATCACCCCAGGAGATCTTAACCGTATATCCTTCGTGAGGTGCAACTAGTGCCATAAGATCATTGACTGTTGTCTGAGAATTTGCAGAAGATAAAACTTCTTTCTCTAATCCGATCCGCTCATTTATATTAAATAAATTGTAATAATTAACTATGTATCCCACCGCAAATGCAGCGCCAATCCATACGAGCATTACCATGTTCTTTGCTGAGAAAAAATTACGCATCATTTATAGTACCTGTGCCGTAAGGCTAAATTCTAATTGTTGATTGTCAGGATCATTTGTTTCAACAATGACTTGCCGAGTAATTGGTCCGACTCCGCTCGGTCCATGAAATGCCGGGTCGAATGTCACGGTGAGATCAGCCGATTCTCCGGGCAAAACTGACAGAGAATAATTCGATTTTTCGTGCATACCAAAATCGGGTGATGTCTGACCATTATAGGTAAGTTTTGCCGTCGTACACATGCATGAGGTAGCAATATTTTGAAGTGTAAGAGAGCTTGACCCGTTGTTTTTGATAGGAAATGTCTGTGAAACGGTACCATTATTAATGTCTATTTCTCCCCAGTCATAAGAAGTCTTTTCAACCAACACGTCAACTTTCTCGTCGGAAACTACATCCGCTCCCGGAGAATATTTTGATGCAATTACGGCACCACCGAACAGAATAATTGCTGAAATAAATGCAATACTGATAATAATTTTCTTCTCTTGCATAGTTAATTTATGAATTTTTCCGGGCGTTTTTTAAACTCTTTCATACATCCTGATGCACAAAAATAATATTTTGTTCTGTTGACACTATATGCATATGACGCTGTTTTCGGCGACAACCGCATGCCACAAACGGGATCATGGGTAAGGGGAACCAGTGATGTCATTCCAATGGACAGCTCCCGGGAAAACTCGCTGTCTTTATGTTGTTCTAAAAGAATTTCGCGCATCAAATCACTTGCCTTTATAAAATTAAAATGAGCAATTGAATAGTATATATTTTTTCCTTCTTTTCTCGTCTGGGTAACACCCGCATCACGTAGAATCATGAGATGCTGACTTAAGTTTGCTTGAGGAAGATCGAGCATGGTTTGGATATCAGAAACTGATAGCTGTTTATCTCGAAGCAATTGAACAACTTCCAATCGCTTCGGATGGGCCAATGCTTTTAACAGTTTTGCATGGAGTTTAAATATTTGTTCGTACATATTCGATCTTTCGAATATATTATACGTCTCAATTTTTGTCAAGAGATAAACCGAGGAAAACAATTTGCCTTACATAAGCGCATTGCTAATCTACATACCAGAATACAATCTCTTTCTGAGAAATATCTGAGGAACTGTTATCCAACCATATGCTCGACACTTCCTGGGACGGTCGGATAGACATACAGAGGTTTTTTAATGTCCTCTGCCGTCATTTTATGTTGCAGGGCAAACGCAAAAAAGTTAATGAGAGCATCTGCTTGCTCGCCCAAGATATGTGCACCAATAATTTTTCCTGTTTTCTTTTGGACGAGTAGTTTATACGCGCTAAGAAACCACCGATCGGTTTTATTGAAATGCACATCAAAATCAAGACCTTTTGCGCGTGCGCGCTCTTCGGTATACCCTACTTGAGCAAGATGCGGGATTGTAAATACGACAGAGGGAACAAAGGTATAGTCGGGAATACGTTGTTTTGTTTTGTGAAGTAGGTTATACGCTGCTATTTTTCCTTCACGGATTTCTACCGAAGTAAGCATCGGGCCGGTATCTGCCGCGTCGCCTGCCGCAGAAACATGCGGGTTTGAAACACTTTGTAGATATTTTGTGACGACAATACCATTTTTTGAATACTGAATATTTCCTACCGGTAAATCAAAATCATCTATATCAGGAATTCTTCCGGCGCAGTGGACCACCAGATCTGCATTTTCTCTAATTTCTCTCCCCTCTTGCTGGGTAAAAACAACAGAGGATGATCCATGCTTCTCAACTTTAACTAAGGGACGATTTTTGTTGACCATAATTCCGATGTCTTCCGATGCTTTCACCAAAAGATCAACCAGATCAGGATCAAATTCTTTCAGAAGTACGGCACTTCTATGCAGAATCATGACTTCACTCCCGGCGCGGGCCGCAATATGCGCCAGTTCAAAAGAAATGTATCCGCCACCGATAAAAATAATGCGTTTGGGCAATTCAATTAGATTGAGAAATTCATCACTCGTTATTAAAAACTCGGCGCCTTGGATACTTAAAGGAGCAGGTTTTGATCCTGCCGAAATATGAATTGTTTTCGCATGTAAAATATCTTTATTAATTCTTATGGATGTCTCATCGATAAAACGAGCCACTCCTTGATAGGTGTCTATACCTATTTTATGAAACTGCTTCTCAAGATTTTTACTGATCGAATGAATATATTCCTGTTTCCATTCTTGCAATTCTTTCCAAGAAACGCGTCCACTTCCCAAGCGTACCCCTACATCATTCATCCGCCGCACACAATCAGCAATTTCCGCGCCAGTTACCAACATTTTCTGAGGGGTACACCCCTGGAGCGCACCGGTACCTTCTAGGGGGTGTTTGTCGATAACCGCAACTTTTTTTCCTTTTTTGGCTGCAGCAAATGCCACCGCTTTCCCGGCATCTCCTGAACCAATCACCACGATATCATAGTATTTCTCATCCATATAGGTTTAATTGTAACAGATGGGTTAAAGGCTCGCATCTTCAGTAACTTCTCAGATTCCATACGGTACAATAGTAAGGTGAGAATTCTCATTATTGAAGATGAGCGATTGATTGCCGACTCACTTGCTAAAGGTTTTAAACATGAATCCTACGCCGTCGATGTTGCCTATACCGGCACAGATGGTTTTGATATGGCAGTTGCGGAAGACTATGACTGTATTATCCTTGACCTAATGCTTCCCGGAATGGACGGCATAACGATTTGTAAAAAACTTCGCGAAGAAGAAAATGTCGTAACACCTATACTTATGCTCACGGCGAAATCAGAACTCGATGATAAAGTCGAAGGTCTTAATATAGGCGCTGATGATTACCTGACGAAACCCTTTGCATTTGAAGAACTACTTGCTCGAATACGGGCATTAACGAGACGGCCTAAAAAGTTCAGCGGCACGACGATAACTGTAGATGATCTTTCAATTAATACGAATAATTATAACGTAGTACGTAGCGGAAAAGAAATTAAATTATCCAAAACAGAATATGCCCTGCTAGAATATCTTGCTCGAAATAAAAATCAATCTATGAGTAAAGAAAAAATAATCGAGCACGTCTGGAATTTTGATGCAGATGTCTTACCAAATACCGTAGAAGTGTATATTGGCTACTTACGCAATAAAATAGACAAACCGTTCCCTCAGTCAAAACAACTTATTCAAACAGTAAGAGGGTTTGGATATAAGATAGGGAATTAATTTCATGTTAAACATTTTTCAATCAGCCCGTATAAAGTTAACGCTCTGGTATCTTCTCATTATTGCAACGATTAGCGGTGTTTTCAGCGTCGTGATTTACCAGGGTATTGTCCGTGAAATTGAGCAAGGATATTACCGCGTAGAGGCACGATTTATCGATGAGCAGTTAGTGATAACTCCCCGCCAGGATTTACACACCCAAATTATTGCACAGAATATAAGTACAACAAAACAGCGGGTTCAAATCTTATTGCTCTATGCCAATGGTGTTATTTTAATCGTATCAGGAGCAATCGCGTATTATCTTGCGGGTCAGACGCTGGAACCTATTGCGCATGCCATGTCTGAGCAAAAACGATTTATCGAAGACGCTTCTCACGAATTGAAAACTCCTCTGACGGCGCTCAAAACCGCTGTGGAAGTCGCCCTTCGTGACCATACGTTGACAAAAAAAGAAGTAACAAACGTTTTGGAAGATAATTTATTGGCCGTTAATACCCTGCAAGTTTTAACTGAAGACATGCTGCACTTGTCACGCTACAATCAAAAGCAAATTGATAAATCTTCTGTCCCCCTGGATAAAATTATTTTAAAGATCATTAAAACATTCACTCCTCTTGCAAAGAAAAAACGGATAAGCGTCAAAAAAGAACTGGTTCCCGTAATAATTACAGCTCGTTCTTCAGATATGGAAAAGCTCTTTTCAGCAATCGTAGAAAATGCACTTGCCTATACATCGGAAGGCGGCACCATAGATATTTACATGAAGAAAAAAAGGTCAATCGCAGAAGTTGATATTACCGATACGGGCATTGGTATTTCAAAAAATGATCTTCCTCATATTTTTGACCGGTTTTACCGGGCAGATCAAGCACGATCAAAAAAAGATCATACTGGCTATGGTCTCGGGCTCCCCATTGCAAAACAGATTATTACTCAATATGATGGCTCTGTAGAAATAAAGAGCAAAGAGAATGTCGGCACATTGGTACGGATAACACTGCCGCGGGAGGAAGAATAAACTACGTACGTGCTGAAGCACGCAGCTTTTTAAAAACAAAATCCGTGGCTTTAAGCACCGTACGTAGTAAAGATCCTCTCAGCCATTTCTCAAATTATGCCGCTATACTGTTTTTGAGTCGTTACCGTAGACAAAACACCCTCCGATTCGGAAGGTGTTTTGTTTAGTTTTTTATATAGAGACGGACATTCCCCTTTTCCTTCACCGGTTTCCAATGCGGAAATTGATAATTGTTTGATACAACCCGTGCCCCTTTTTTTAATTCCGCGAGTAATTTTTTTTCAAGACGATTCATCATATAGGTGACACCGTACACAAATATAACATCATAGTCAGAAACGTCTGTTTTCCACAAATTTTCTTTTTTAATTTCTGCATGATCTTCTAAATGCAATTCAGCAATTTTTTGCCGTGAAACACGAATCATGTGCACATGTAGTTCGACACCAACTGCGTAAGCGTCTTCTTGCGCCGCGGCAATGACCAGCCTTCCATCTCCAGAACCAAGATCTATCACCCGTTCTCCCGGATTAATAGCTGCATATTTCATCATGATTTTCATTTTTTCATCGGAACTGGGAACATAAATAGCGCCAAAATGAAGAGCGGGAAACAGTTCTATAAAAATCTTCTTAAATACAATACCAAATACAACTGCAGTAAGGCCGAGCAAAAAAAATGAAAAATATATCATGAAGATTTACCCTATAATTGCGGCGAGAATCGTAATTAACCCAAATAATATAACAAATTTTCCAAAGTTAATTTTTTGAGCAATGAGTAGAAGGACTTTAATTGAAGCGAGCCCGACGACAAAGGCGGTAACAATTCCTACGAGATGAGATGTGTCAATATTCTTTATCTCCGAAAAATTCAAGAGAATATTTCCTAAGAATATAATAGGAAGGCTCATTAAAAAACTGAGCCGCAGTGCCTCCACTTTTGTAAATTTTCTCAATATAAGTGCTGATACCGTAAGTCCGGAACGGGAAAAGCCAGGCAGAGCCGCAGCTGCTTGAGTCAGCCCTAAAATGATTCCATCTTTTATCGTTGCGTCTTTTTCTGTGCGCATACCAACTGATTTTGAATTAAGTTGTAGAATTCCGGTTCCTAATAGAAGTATCCCTGTTAAGAATGTTATGATCTTCCCCGTTGATTCAACAGAGTTTTGCGTTAAATTATCTGCAAGGGACAGGAGAAGAAATCCCAACCCGCCGCTTAGTATGGTGGTACAAATGAGAAATCCAGCGAGTGATCCTTTTTTACTTAGTATTGTTTTGGGAGAGGATATTGTTTTTTTAACAATGACAACTATATCCTTCCAAAAATAAACTAAAGCGGAAAAAAAGGTGCCAATATGGAGAAGCAATGCACCTTCTATAAGTTCGCTTAAACTGTCTGTGGATCCAAAAAAATTAACTTTCGTTAAAATAAGAATTGCTTTTGATGACACGGGGAGCCATTCGGTAATTCCTTGAATGAATCCGAGAATAAACATTTCAAACATATTGTCATATTTTAACAGAAAAATCTGGTATAGTACTCGTATGAATATCACCAATATCATAAAATCAGCAAAAACAATAGCCGTAGTAGGCCTTTCCGACAAACCAGAACGGTACAGCTATCAAGTCGCTGAGTATTTACAAAAACATGGTTACCGAATTATCCCGATCAATCCAAATGTCACTGAAGTTCTCGGTGAGACCTCGTATCCCGACCTTCTATCTATTCCGAAAGAAACATCCATCGATATTGTCGATATTTTTCGCCGATCAGAACTGGTGCGACCGCATGTGAAAGAAGCAGTAAAACGCGGAGATGCAAAACTGATATGGATGCAGGAAGGCGTTGAAAATGAAGAAGCAAAGAAAATAGCTGAAGAGAGCGGTATAGCAGTGGTTATGAATGCGTGTTTGATGGTACAACATAAAAATAATGAGCAACAAAACAGAACAACTTAAAAAAATACTCGATCAGATATGGAAATTAAAAAAATCTCCGCTTTACCCGTATCGTAAAGCAAACAATTATTATCCGGTCATTGGAGAAGGTAATCATGATACTCAGATCATGTTTATTGGTGAGGCACCCGGTAAAAACGAGGCAGAACAAGGCAGACCGTTTGTCGGTGCCGCCGGAAAAATACTGGCAGAATTATTACAGTATATTGGACTAACTCGAGAAGACGTCTATATTACCAATATTGTAAAAGATCGGCCGCCGGAAAATCGTGATCCGACCAAAGAAGAAATAGATCTCTATGCTCCGTTTCTCGATCAGCAGATCACAATCATTCAACCGGCTGTTATCGCAACGCTGGGACGATTTTCAATGTCGTATTTACTAAATCGTTATAACGCTTCTGAAAAAGACCAATCAATCAGTAAATTGCATGGTTCGGTCATTTCGATAACTGACGACTTTGGAAGGGTATCTCTTGTTCCTCTCTATCATCCGGCAGTAGCGCTCTATAATGCAAACCAAATGAATACCCTAAAAAAGGATTTTGAAGTTTTGAGACAATTTGTCAAATAATTCTTCAACGTAACGGTCATTGCGAGGATCCCGCCAACGGCGGGAGACGAAGCAATCTTTATTCGATAATAAGATCGCCACTCCCGCATTCTGCGGGATCGCGATGACATTACTTCATAATGCTATACTTTTAGCATGTCTTTCCCCCCTTATTCCGAACAACGCAGGTCACTCGTGGAACAGTTTGTCAAACAAGCGGGCGTTACCGATAATCGAGTTTTGAAAGCACTGCTTTTCGTCCCGCGCCATGAATTTGTACCGAAACAATATCACGAGCAAGCTTACGCCGATCATCCATTATCGATTGGCAATGAACAAACTATTTCACAGCCTTCTTTAGTGGGGCTTATGACACAACTGTTAAAACTAAAGGGTGATGAAAAAGTACTTGAAATTGGAACTGGTTCTGGCTACCAAGCCGCCATTCTTTCATTTCTTGCAAAAGAAGTGGTATCAATAGAGCGTATTAAACAGCTTGCAGATCGCGCTCGTAAAAAACTAAAAAGTTTGGGTTTCTCAAATGTTATTGTTTTGACGGGAGATGGTTCTAAAGGATATGAAAAGAAGTCTCCATACGATTGCATAATCGTAACAGCGGCTGCTCAAGAAATACCCCGAGCATTCGTTAAACAATTGAAGGAACACGGCCGCCTCGTGATCCCGGTTCATACCAATGGTGCCCAAATACTTAAGGTTGGTATAAAGAAAAAGGGCATCATGCAATTTACCGATATTGAACAGGTTTCTTTTGTACCGATGGTTGTCGATAAGTAACATTGCAATTTCAGAGAAATATTTTTACAATGGATATATGTCCCACGTATTCCTCTTTCGGAAATTCTTTTTTAGTCGTCCAAAAACAAATCACATTATTGCGTTACTGACTCTTACTGATATTTTTACGTGGGGAACCCATTTAGTATTAACGGCTATCGTGGGCATCTATCTTTCCCAACGCATCGGTGAAGATGCTGTACAGATTGTCGGAATTGGAACGGCTGTGTACATGACAACCCACGGCATACTACAGTTGCCGATTGGGAAACTGGTAGATATGTATAAAACAGATACAGATGAGATATTAATTTTGATCATAGGGAGTATTCTCATGGGAAGCAGTTATCTGTTTTATCCGCTCATTACATCTGCAGAGTTATATTATGCCCTGCAGTTTGTTTTTGCTGTTGGTGCGGCTATGAATCTTATTTCTTGGAAAAAGTTATTTGCCCAGAATCTGGATAAAAATGCGGAAGGTGTTGAATATGGTGAATACGGATTAGTAATGGGCCTTTCTACAGCATTATTTGGTCTTATCGCCGGGTCAGTGGCCAATATCAGTATGCAATATTTCAATATAGTTATTGTAAGTTTTGGTGTTATTACTATGTTGTCCAGCATATTTGGTGTTTTGATCTTCCGTATTAAAAAACGCAAAAGTAATTTATTGAGATAGAAAATTTACCCGGCTGGATTTTTGTTGAGCTCGATGGTAGAATTACTCCACATTCCGCCCGCCTGCAACGCTATGCGTAGCATTGCGGGCAGGCATATGAGTAGGTATTTTTATACATACGTATTAAAAAGTAAAATAGATGGCAATTTATACATAGGTTGGACTGTTGATTTGAGAAAACGTGTTAAATTGCACAATAAAGGCTTGGTAACTTCTACAAAGGATAGAAAGCCTTTACAATTGGTTTATTACGAAGCTTGTTTGTCAAAAGAAAATGCCATTTTAAGAGAAAAAGCGTTAAAAACAGGTTTTGGCAGGGCTTATCTTAAACGAAGATTGAATATCATTCCGCGGTAGCTCAACGGTAGAGCAGAAAGCTGTTAACTTTAAGGTTCCTGGTTCGAATCCAGGCCGCGGAGCACTAGATGTCTTAGTATAACCTGCCCATTAAGGCAGGTTTTTATATGAATAAGAATTCAGACAAAGTTTTAAAACGCCAACTAGAACACAAAATATCCAAATTAGACAAAGAAATTGACATTGTTCAGGATAGAGAACTTCCGAATTTAGAAAATAAAATTTTTCAAGCGGAGGGAATAGTTATCTTCTTTTACGGTATTGTGCTAGGTCTTTGTTTAAATTTGATTTCGAATATCATCAGTGAATTCGTGAATAGTTTCTCAAAGGTAATACAAATCGGATATGCGATAATTTTAACTCTTGTAACGATTTATTTGTTAAAAACGTCGCTAAGTTTTTTTAATCGAACGTACCTAAAACCCGCTCGAAACTTACTTAATAATCTTAAGAAATTGGAAAGTTATAAAGAGGATCTACTGAAATACAAGAAGACACTTAAAAAGGTTAGGATTTAGTAAAAATCGAGGGGGAGTTTCTCCTCACGAGGATAACAATTTTATCTCTTTCCACCTTTCCTTCAGTTCTCCAATCCATTCTGGATTTTCAAACGCTTCAATTATCGCAACGATTTCGGGTATACTATGTCAAAGTGAGCGGAGCTTAATCTTTATATTCCGCGGTAGTCCGCCAACTGGCGGACAGAACGCTGTTAGCTTCAAGGTTCGCTGGGTTCGTTTATTCTGAGCGAAGTCAAAGGACAAAATTCTGAGTAAGACCGAAGGAAATCCCTTGGTGTTATGTAGCTTATGCGAAAGACACCTAGTCGCGGAGCCGGTTTTATATTCGCTTGTTGACATCTCCGTAGTACTTATGTAAGATTTAAATGATGTTTGCGAAACAGAGCGGAAATCTCCCAATTCATTGGCCTCGTTTAGCTTCTTTGAGTCTTCTACTTTTCATTTTTGTTGTAGCTTACGTATTTGTTTTCCAGCACGGAGTACTTGCAAAAAACAACAATAATGAAGAGGATGCCAAAATCATTAAGATCAACCGTGGTGGGCACGAATTCCATACGAGTATTCTTAAGGAGGTTCCCGATCCCCAAGAAGGGCGGCCATCGAGGGCCGGCAGTCTCCTCGTCAAGTTCCACTCGGGTATTAGCGAGTCCGAGCAAGATCGCATCCATCGTGACGTTGGTGCCCTTAAAGTCGAACGGCTGTATCTTGGCAAGACACGCCGGGTACGGGTGCGAGAGAGCGAAGTTGCCCAAGCTCTTGCGGCCTATCGAGGCAGTACCGCTGTGGAGTACGCTGTGCCAGACCGCATTATGCGTGCAGTTCTGGCACCTAACGATCCTCGCTTTTCTGAACAATGGGGGATGGTAAAGATCAATGCTCCGGCCGCTTGGGATATCACGACAAGCTCACCGGGCGCTCGGGTGGCAATTCTCGACTGTGGAGTCTACGACAGCGCATCTTCATATATAAGTCCCGATGGTAGCGTCGGACATCCTGACGTCCGCGATAAAGTGATTTCGCGAATCAACTTCACGACTGCTCCTGATGCTGACGATTTTTGCAACCATGGTACTCATGTTGCGGGAATCGTCGCAGCCAGTACTAACAACGGCATTGGAGTTGCTGGTGTGGGATACGATGCGAGCATTGTCAATGTTAAGGTTTTGGGTGACAATGGATCGGGTTCTTTTAGCTGGATCATCAACGGCATACTCTGGGCAGCCGGCTGCGATACAGATCCTTGCGGGGCGCGTCGCGCCGAAATCATCAATATGAGCCTCGGAGCTACCGAGCCCTGTGATCCTTTAGTCCAATCGGCAATTGACAAAGCATGGGCACAAGGGATGGTTATTGTTGCCGCGGCTGGCAATAGTAGAGCTAGTGGGGCGATAACTCCGGCAAACTGCAATAACGTTATTGGGGTGGCTGCTTCGGACTCCAATGATAATAAAGCAAGTTTTTCCAATTTCGGCTCAGGCGTTGATGTGGCGGCGCCGGGTGTTAATATTTTATCTACAGACTACGTCGGCGGATATGCATCTTTTAATGGCACGTCTATGGCTTCACCTCACGTGGCTGGACAGGCAGCTTTGATTTGGACGACTGCCAATAATACTGGCAACAATGCTATCGTTAACCGCATTTTTCAGACTGCCAATGCTTCTGCCTTGGCCGGATCAACCTTTGGCCGAATTGATGTTTACAGTAGCGTTGCCAGCAACAGTTCTACTCCAACACCAACTCTGACTCTTATCCCAACGTCCACTCCCACTCCATCGCCTACTCCAATCAGTTGCGCAGCGCCAACGATCATAAGCCATTCCGATACCAATCCGACTAGAGGTGGTACTGTCTCTTTCGCATGGAATCCTGTTGCAGGCGCTTCCAATTATAGAGTGCAGAGACAAAATAACAGTAACAGCTGGTCGACGCGCACAACAACCAGCTCAACCAGCTTCACTGGTGGGGATGTATCTAATGACCCCAATTGGCGTGTATTTGTATATTCGGGTAGCTGCAGTCCGATTCCGGGTCCCGCCACAGTCTTTGATCCATAAGCATAAAATAAGTTCCAGCTTCCTCCATCCCTTGAAATAAAATATTAAGTTAATAATGGTAATTTGAAATCTGAATAGGGCACCTTAATGCTTTCCAGGTTTATATCTATTTCAATTTCTTTGTTCCTGAACATATCAATCAGGGGAAGCGCTTCTACGGTTTTCTATGGATTTCTTCGGATTCTACAATTTGTTAGAGGCCAGATACGATACTGGAAAGGTTAGGATTTTTTATTGAGCTCGTCAGTTATTACCTGTTGACCAATAGTATCCCATGCGGTAACGAAATCATTTGTTCCGCCTGTTTTTTCTTGCTCTGTACCAATAATTGTAGTTTGTCCAATCACTTCTGCGGCTTTTTTGACAACAGCTATAGCTGTTTGTAACTCAATCGAAAATTGTGCAAAATGTTCTGGATTACCGGGCATTTTCATATATGTTAGTTTAACATGTCAGTAGAAGGCTAATCCTTCAGTCAGGTTAAGCGTATAAAATTTGTCTCAACTCCCCAATATACCGTAAGTCTTGAAACGCCTGTATGACTGAACTGAAATCTATGGTTATATTAATCCTAATCCGCTGCTTTGGGAGCCAGATGGGACAAGAAGGTTCGAATAATCTCCAAATTAACCTCTTATACTTCAGTTTGATTCCGACTCTCGCTTATGATTTAATAGAATTAATACCTGTCCATGAAATTAAAAAGAATTGTTGTTTTTGTTTCAGCAATAATTGTTTCTTTTAGCATTTTATATACGACGGTTTCTGCAGAAGATAAAAGCACACCAGGTAGCATAATTCCAAAACTTTCTAAAACTCCCAACGATCCCGAGCTTCTTAACGGACATGTCTATCCTTTTTGGGGACCACCTTGTCAAAGATATACCTATTCAGTGGTTTACCGTGATAAGGAAGGTAGAAAACCAGAGTATATGAAGATTTACTTCAATGGTCAGATGATTGACATGCAACCCGCCTTCGATAAATCTACGGCGGGCAAGAAGGATTATCAAAAAGGAGTCAGATATGAGTATAAATATGTGCCGAATAAAATCGACTCTAACTTTTATTACTTTGAAGCATCAAACGGTCTTGGGAAAGCGCGTGCCTCCATTATTGATTCTCCGGATAACGGCCCTGTTCTTTTTACAACCCCTTTTGACAAAAATGAAATTGCCGTTGTTGAAAGAGATTCAGGAAAAAAGATTTTAAGCTTTTCTACTGGCGAAGAATGGGTTGGAGGAATTGCTCTATCAGATGATGGAAAATATTTGGCAGCCAAAACTTCAAAACACATCTATCTTTTTGATACCTCAAAACCCAAAGAGCCCTTGTGGAGTTTTAATTGTGAACAATGCAGAATTGGCGATGATGTAAAAGGAGGGATTGATATATCTGGTGACGGATCAAAGATTATCTCTGCTTTTGGTGAAAGAATTGCCTTATTTGATAAGTCTAGCAACAAGCCTCTTTGGATGTATGATAAGCCTGCGAATTCCTATAACGTGGCTATTTCTAAAGATGGTAAATATATGGCAGCTGCCACTGCCGGAGAAGAATCAAATCTGAATTCAAATTTAGTTATTTTATGGGGCGATAAAAGCGGAAAACCGCTTTGGCAGTATCACGCCTCCGGCAATTTCCATGATGTGTCTTTGTCAGATGATGGTAAGTTTATATCCGGTTCTACTGGTTGTCCTGATAGAAGGGCTTATCTTTTCTCCAGAGATTCAAACACTCCTCTGATTAAAACAGATCCCCTTACTCGCGACTCTCCCGTCCATAGGTCAAAAATTTCTTCAGACGGTTCTTTATTTGCTGTTGGAAGTGAGGCTGGCGATGGTGCAGTTTTCCTTTTTTCCAAAGATTCAAAAAATCCTGTTTGGAAATTCCCAGTCCCGCAAAGCAGCTCTGTAAGAGCGTTAAACTACACACCTGATGGAAAATATATTGGCGCTGCAACTTTTGACGGAGATGCTTATATTTTTGGTAAAAACAAAAACACCCCTATTGCCGAGTGGAAAGTAAACGCATCTTTGGGTGGAGTTGATATCGCAGATGACGGCAGTTTTATAGCCACTGGCGGAACCGATAATAAACTTTATCTTTTTGACAAAAATACAAAATTAAAAACAGAGATTCCCTTTAATGAATATATTGAGGAGATTGATATTTCGGCAAACGGAAAATATATCGCAGTAGGCACCGGTGGCTCGGTCTACTTTTTTGAAACATATATTTCCCAAGACAGAGGAAAAACTTTTGATTGCTCAAAGGTAATAGAGCCAATTTCAGAAAGTCAAATGATGAAAGAGGCAGGGTACGGCGAGTTTGGCGGGCAGGTTACATCAAGCCTGTGCGGTGATGGCAGATGCGAAGGCCCGGAAACAATAAATAATTGCGCTCGAGATTGCGACCCAAATCTTAAAATAAATAGGAAAACGCCAGGGATGTTATTTGGTTTTGGATCTTTAGGATCCCTGGTCTTACTGGGAATTTTTACAGCTTTAAGAAAATTTAAGTTTTTAGAAAAACCTAAATTGATGCTGCGGAAACTTAACCGAACCAAACCCCTGGTTTATCTTCATTTAACCGTTAAGAAAATGAATATAATTCTTTCTGTTTTAGTAATAACCTTTTTTTCGTTGATCTTGATTGCGGCTTTTATTAATCGCCCTGAAGAAGAAAAAGTTTTTGAACAAATCAGAGAAAAAGAAGAATCAATAGAAACTACTGATACACAAGAAGGCGCAGCTACAATAAATCAGGCTGAAAAAAACACATCAAACGGCAGTGGTAGCGCAATTTGTGGTAATAATTTGTGTGAACCCAGCTTCGGCGAAACCAAAGAAAATTGTCCAAAAGACTGCACAGGGGGAGATTGAGCGATTTTCCGGTTAGGGCCAAAGAGTGGAGACTTTGAAGATATGAGGATAAACAGTAGTTAAAACTTCAATCATTTTCTGCCGGTCACTAGCGACAATGCCAGGGCTCTCTGATTGTCGAAGCGACTCATAGGTTTTTGCTAACTCTTTATATTGATTGGCCAAAGCCAAATTTCCTTTTGCTTGAAAATAGCGATATAAAACAGCGGCCTCTGGTGTTTGGGAGGCAGCGGTAAAGTCCGATACGTTGCCATTATTTTTTAAAAACTCAATTGATTTTTGCAAGGTTACCGGAGCTTCTTGGATATTCTTCTTATTTTCGCTATAGATTTCTGCTTCTGATTTTCTCTCCCCACTTTTCACTGCCCACAAAAGTTGGTGTTCTCCAGTCCAGTATTTCATGAGTAAATCATAACTGGCAAAACGGGGTTCATATCGTATCGGTTCGTCTAAATAATATTTTTTGCCTGGAGCGTACCGCTCGGATTGAGGAGAGATGTTTAACCAAACACCGTCTTTGTTATAACCTACCAGAGAAGAAAATACTCCTCCCTCTATATCTTCGAAAGGGTCATGCTGCAAACCAACTATTGGCACAATTCCCGCACTAAGTAGTTTTTTAGCAAAAAGTAATTCTTCTTTGACATCTTTGAAGTAGATAAGATTTTGCGGTTCAAAATCTGCGACAATATTTTGAGGTGGGTGAATAGGAGTGGTTGCGCCTCGGAAAGGTATATAACCAAAATTCTTAAAGGCACGCATTATACTGAGACCCGGGCCGTAACGCTCATTTTTATCTCTTTTTGCCATAATCAGCGTTGGGTTGGCATAAAAAATGAATGTATCAAAATCAATATCCGGCTCGTAAAAATTAGCAATACCGGCAGCAGCGTCAACCATACAAGTGCCTGCGCCACCCGCAATAATATATCCTTTCACCGGTAGTTTGACTTCAGGCGAAGGAGTTTCCGGTAGTTTACCGTTCATTACCTCTGCCAAATATGCCTGGTCTTTTTTATACTCAGCTTCGTTGGGAAGAAATTGCGGACTAATAGTCCAGACAATAATTAAAAAAATAATCCCCCCGGGGATGAAAAGAAATTTGGCAGGCAGGCCTTTTTTCATAGGTTATTTAGTTTTTCTGTAAGCATCAAAAATTGAGAACAAATAGACAAAAATCAAAGCGACTAGGACAAGATAATAACGAGGATTAGCGCTCATCATTAAATAATAACCTCTGAGGAAAAACGCGTACCATAAAACTCCTGCTCCAGCAACAAAAACGATCGCATCTATATACTTACCAATATACAAATGGCCAAAACCAGGAAACAATAAAGAAAGAAAAGCAGCGACTTTTTTATTTTTCATTTTTTACCTTAATTTAATCTAGTATGGAGTATATATCATCAATTTTCAATGGGTATGTTGTGTTTTCTTTATGCAAAGCAGGGGAAATCGTAATCTCTTAATCTCAAGCATTGTTGCCTCAGTTCATCGATATAGCTTCTATTCTGGTAAACGTTCTCAGTTAAGTGAGGTCTTTTTTCATCTGCTCAAACTCTTTTTTATCAATCTCTCCTTTAGCATAGCGTTCTTTGAGAATATCAAGTGGAGTCTTGCCTCCTTTATTATCCCCAGATTTTGTAAGATATCGAATTAAGGCTACAACCCCAAGAATAAGAATGCCCCAAAACAAAAGCATTGACAGCCAACCTAGGCCAAAACCTCCCCAGCCGCCCATCATGTTGTTCCAACCAAAACCCATCATAGGATTTCCACCTCCTCCCTGCCCCTCGAAGCCTTGGCGAAGTGGGGCCATCATCATATTCATCATCGGCATAAAACCTGCTCCACTTGAGGGAACTTGAGCATTAGGCTCACAACCACTCATGCGCTTACCCATTGCAATATGCATTTGTTCCTCGCCTTCCTCACCCATCATATTCATCATCATTTGGTTCATGAATGCATGTCTTTGGGTATCCCCGATAGATTGGCCCATAAAATACTCTCCCAGAAAACCATATTGTTCATCAGTAAGATTTTTACACTCAAGCTGTTTTGCTTGGAGTTTTTCCCAGATCTCTTTTCCTTCTGCTTCTTCTTGAGCAGTATGATCGTCGGATACTGCTCCTGACGGCGTGCTTGTCCAATTCATCATGCCTTGAGCAAAAGTTGAAGATGGCACAAAGAGTAGGGCAGATAAAAGAATTGTTATAAATAATATTTTTTTCATATGTTTATTTACTCTTATCAATAATTCCCCTGATAATTGTATCGACATCGGTCGGTAAATTACCAAGATTTGCTTGAGGAAAAAATTGAGGAAGTACTACCGGTCTCATGCCAGAGATGTGTGTGTTCCCATCTTTTTGGTACACGTTTATCTTACAGGGGAGAAAAAGACCGATCTTAATATCTGCTTTGAGTACCGTATAGGCGCTTTTGGCATTACAGACCTCGACAATCTTAAATGGTTCAATCTCAAAACCCCTCTCTTTCAATGTCGCTGTTACATCATGAATATAAAGGACACGAAATCCGGCATTTTTGGTTTCTTGTTCAACCGCTTTTACTGCTTTGTTAAATGATTTATTAGTTGTAACGGTATAATCAAAATCCATAAGTTTATTTAAAAAGTGATAACTTTATCACTATTTCGTTTCAGCGTTGTTGCTCGAAAGTATATTGGTTAGTTTCATATCGCGTTGCTATCAGGATACACTTTTTGATACCCGCTAAATAAGTGATGAATTAGCTCGTCGGTTTGCTTTAAAGATGCAACCGCATGTTTGAGAAATGCATGGCCTTCTTTAGTAATGGTATACACTCTTTTGTCGCGCACGTTTTTTTTGTCCCACACTGATGTTACCCAACCGTCATGCTCCATGCGACGAAGCGTCCGGTACAAATCGCCAACGTCTACCTTTTCACCGCAGTGTGTTTCCAACCCTTCCAACAAGCCATACCCGTGAGCCGATTCTTTTGAAAGGAGTAGCAGTATGCACGGCTCGACAAATCGCTCTATCGTACCAAAGTCTCTTGAGCGAGATGAACAACCACAAGTTTTACACATATATGTAAATATCATATAGCAATTTATTGTCGCTGTCAAATAATCTTTTCGATGTAATTGACGTTCTCAAAGACTTTGATTATTGCCTCAAATCAGGGCAGCATACTGTCGTAAGGCGTGGGGGGCTTAAACTTTACATTCAGCTATTGACAACGTAATCTCTTTTATGTTTTCATAAATAGATCATGAAAAAACGTAAATCTGATCATAAAAAAGCAGTTTCCAGAAAGAAAACCAGATCTTCTCAAAACCTCTTCTCTAACAGAACGTTTATATACACTTCCGGAGGTATTTTTGGTATTGCTCTGCTTTTCATTCTTTTGAATACTGCTGCTCAGACTCCCGTACTGCAAAGCAATTCAAAATATGACAGTCAACAATATGTCCTGGGTGAGGAAGATAAAGATGAGGAAGAGGCAAAAAAGGAAGAGGAGAAAGCGGCGGAGGATCAGAAGAAAACCGAAGAGAAGGCCGAAGAACAAGCCAAACAAGAGGAAGAACGGTCAGAATCACAAGGGAACTCTGGAACTTCAGACAGTATTAGAATAAATTCACAAAGCGAAGGAAACAAAAGTGAAACAGAAATAGAAACAGCAGATGGTCAGAAAATAAAAACAAAAATAGAAGATGATGGTACAACAAAAATTGAAATTGAACACAAAAATCTCAAAATCAAATACGAAGTACTAAACGGACAAGTGGTAGTAAAGGCTGAAGATGAAGACGGCGGCGAAGTAGAAATAGAAGATGATGAGCTTGAGGAACTAAAAAATGAAATCGAAGAAGAATTGGAAGACAATGGCATCAAGATAGCAACGGGAGGAGCAGGTCGACTTATCTTTGCTAAAAACCAAATTGCCGCAACAACAAGCTTTCCTCTCTCAATAGATATCGGCACCAATCAACTTATTGTCACAACTCCAGCCGGAGAGAAGATAGTTGCAGTTCTTCCAGATCAGGCAGTGGAAAACCTCTTAGCAACGGGTGTTATTAGTGAACTTGCGAGAAGCACAACCGAAGAAACTGCTCTATCCAATGAGATAGGAATGACAAATGCTATTGTAGAGTTCAAGATAAAAAATGATGAGCCCATATATGAGATTGACGGGATTAAGATATACCGTCTATTTGCCGTTATTCCTGTTTCAAGACCAGTAACCGCAGTCGTCTCCTCTGAAACAGGAGAATTAATTGAAACAGAACAATCATTCCTTACCAATATAGTTGACCTCTTATCCCCTTAAATCATCCTTACCGATCCGAATTTGAGAAATTTGAGCCAAGAAACGGCGGGTCATGGCGATATATTCATAAAGATGAGATAAGGAAAAGAGAGCTGATTCGCGGAGCAATCTTATGGTACACTGGCCGTATCAGAGGAGGTGAGATAAAGATGAAGAAAAGAATAATAACCCTTTTTGCTTTTCTCTTACTTACGATAGCTACTATAGTCTTCCTGGCACAAAACCATAGCGTATCAGCACAAGGACAAGACAAAGTAGTCCCCCATGAAATTCTGGTTAAATTTAAAGATGGTGTTGATCCCAGCGAAGTAGGAAAAGCGCATCGAGAAATCGGCGGTACCGTTAGTCATACCATTCCGGGTATTAATGTCCAAGTAGTTTCCGTTACTAAAAACGTTGGCGAAGCAGTATCAGCGTATGCCCGCGACAGGCGAGTTGAATATGCAGAGCCCAATGCTATTGCAGAGCTTTTTGAGGTTGTTCCAACAGATAATTATTTAACCAACCAATGGGCACTTCATAATACCGGACAGGTATTTGATACTGAGCGAAATTTAAGCGGGAGTAACGACGCAGATGTTGATGCTCCTGAAGCGTGGGGGGTAACACAAGGATCAGGAACCGTATATATAGCAATTCTCGATACGGGTATAAACCTTACTCATCCTGATTTAGTCGGAAAACTCGCGCCTTTACGAATGAAAGATTTTTCCGGATCAGGACTTGAAGACCAGTACGGTCATGGTACTCATGTCGCCGGCATTGCAGCAGCATCGACGAATAATGATGTCGGTGTAGCAGGAACCGGATTTAACTCAAGCCTCATGATTGGAAAAGTTTGCAGTAATAGTGGTTCGTGTCCCTACTCATGGGTAGCAAATGGTATCGTGTGGGCAGCAGACAATGGCGCTTCTGTCATTAGTATGAGTCTGGGCGGATCATCCAAATCAAGAACTCTTGAGAATGCAGTAAATTATGCATGGAATAAAAATGCCGTGCTTGTCGCTGCAGCAGGAAACAGCAACAATCCATCAAAAACATATCCCGGCGCTTATACCAACGTTATCGCTGTTACCGCAACAGATGCCAACGATCGCAAAGCATCTTTCTCAAGCTATGGAAGTTGGGTAGATGTTGCAGCTCCTGGAGTAGAAGTGTTCTCAACATTTCCAAACCATCCATTTGTTTTGGAAAATCCAGCCAACAATCGTGATCAGAACTATGGATATGGGAGTGGGACATCTATGTCTACACCCGTTGTAGCTGGTGTAGCAGGACTTGTCTGGTCAACTCCCCTTGCAGGGAACAATAATGCAAAAGTCAGAGCACAAGTTGAGAAAACTGCCAATCCTGTATCCGGAACGGGTACGTATTGGAGATGGGGACGGGTAAATGCACACACCGCAGTGACGGTAAACGTGCAATAAACAATAACCAATCATGTATTGGTTGTGAAAGGAGGTGAAAAATATATGAATATAAAGAAAATGTTAGTAGGAGGAGCAGCAAGTGCATTAATGCTTGGAACTTTTGCAACTGCTGTCTTTGCATCTCCCAATACTCTTAATTGGGGAACTGAGACTAATGCAGGCGAATGCGAGAAAATCGGTAAACCTATTGTTAATGTTACCCAGAAAGTTATCAACGACGTTGATTCCGGATTTAACGGCTACTGGGCATTTGACAACTACAATAGACATATCCAAGTATGGGAATCTACAACTCCCGGAGAGTATTGTGCAATAGTTAGGTATACTGGTCAGTTTGATGCTCAAGCAGGTCAATCAAGTCCCGACTTAGGTAGTACGAATATACTGGATGGCGATGAGGATGGTGCGTTTGAAGGTGGTTATAGAGCCACCATCACCGGCACACTCGATGCCACTCCGGCATGGAATACGAGGGGTTCAGTCGGATCATTTGACTACGATTGTGACCTCAGTGCGAATTGTCCAGGATATGTGAGCTGGGTAGTACAGTATTTTAATCCCGGATACGTCTTTGCATATGATTGGTGGGGTTGGATATACCACGCCGGTAATAACGGTTCATGGGTCAACTCAAGCGAAGGAAATTCCGGCGGTATTCTTTAATAAAGATTAATCGCTAGTGAATCCTAAACAACCCATCGATATTCGGTGGGTTGTTTTGTTAGTATAGCTGTCACATTTCACCAATATAACTTTGATTCTGGAATGTTTGAAGAATAGTTATGTTACAATAAATTCTCCACTAGCACATGATAGTTTTTAATCACTCTATGAGCAAATCAACATTCAAAGATAAAGTCTATACATTCACCCGGCAGATACCAAAAGGGAAAGTAGCTACGTATGGACAATTAGCCAGACTTGCGGGAAGTCCTCGGGCAGCCCGCGCGGTCGGAATGTTCATGAAGAAAAACCCTGATGCTCCCCACACTCCGTGCCATAGAGTGGTTTCTTCAAACGGAAAACTGACCGGCTATTCCGTAGGAAATGGCATTTCGACAAAGAAGGAAATGTTGCTCACCGAAGGAGTGCACTTTAAAGGAAACGTTGTGGACCTTTCTAGTTCCCAGTGGGAACAATAATCATGAAATTATCGGTGAGAAAGAATCTCGGACGTTTTCTGAAAGGTCAACAATCTTTCTTTTTCACCGCACCGTTGGACATAGTGGTATAATATAGGGTACTGATTTCACAAATATATTCCTTTTCCTCGAAAGATTTAATTTTGTGTCTCACGATAAGTTGTTTATGATAAAAACCACGGTTTTTGACGTATTAATTGTGTATTCTGACGGATTATCTTCCAGTGCTTCTTCTTTATCGGAAGGTGTTTCGGAACCTTTTGCCAAAGGATCGGATATTGAAAGTTATAATATTGTCTATGGATACTTTCTTAAGAGGTGTCAACGGAACAAATTAACAGTCGCTTTTACTACTTCTTCAGATATTATAGGTCCGGGAAAATGTAAAAGTTATTGGCTTTTTGAAAAAAATACCTGGATTAAAGTCAGAAAAACCGGCTATTCGACAGTCATTTTTGATAAGTTCTCTCCGGTAACTAAATTGGCCAGGATAAAACGAGATCTATTATTTTCATCTTCTGCTATAAAACCTTTTAATCATCCCGATATTTTTAATCTTTTTTTTGATAAACAAAAAGCTTATACGAAACTCTCAAAATTTTCTATCCCTACAGTCACTATAGAAAATAGCACCAGTAACAATATTAGGCGCGCATGTAAAAAGTTACAGGCAATAGTAGCAAAGCATATACATAAAAGCGACTTTTCTGATGAAATAGTAATGAAAGATAGATTCGGTGCGGGGGGTCTCAATGTATATAAATTTAAAAAAGGTCAGGAAAAAAACATGAAAGACTCTATGGAAAAAAATATAGATATTTCATATATAATTCAGCCGTTTGCCAAATTTGATAAAGGTTTTCGCTATCGAAATATTCCGGTGTCCACAGATATTCGATTCATATATCTGGGAGGAAAAATTATTCAAACGTACTTACGAATGGCAAAGACCGGAGAATTTCGCTGCAATGAACATCAAGGTGGATTACTTAAATATATACCAAAAAACGATATGCCTTTGGACGTAGTTAGCGTATCCAATAAGATTGCCAAAATTCTCGATAAAAAATGCTCGCTATATGCGCTTGATTTTATTATTAGTAACAACGGAAACATATATTTGCTTGAAGGAAATACCGGTCCTGGTCTTGATTGGAATTTGTCAATGAAGGAAAACGAAATTGAAGCTCAGAAACTTATTGAAATTATTGTTAAACAATTAACTAAGCTTGCTAAACCAACGGTGAAAACTACGAAAAAAGAAGATCAGTTTGTCATACCTCATTCCAGCATCGATGAATACTCCACAGCACCAATTATGCAAATATCGGCGTGAACAGTTTTTCCACCTGATATACTGCATACATGATTTTCTTGCAGCAGAATAAATACCGTATAATACAGACAAATTTGATATGACTATTCAAAAAAAACCTTCTTCTTCCATTTTAATACATGTCCCTGCCAAAAATAATAAGCTGCTTGATCAGGCATTGGAAAAAATCAATAACAATAAAGAAATAACGACACTTTGGAATGTCATTAACGTCAACGCTATTGAGCGGCTCAGAATGAGTGATCATGGATCGGTGCATTTTCAGATCGTTGCCAACATTGCACTTAGACTTCTGCGCATTCTTGTTAAGAATAAGGTAACACCTTCGATAGTAAAAGACTTTAATTTAACAAATGATCATGCAGAACTGGTTGTATTACTGGCAAGTTTGCTTCATGACACGGGTATGTCGATTAATCGAGATGGACATGAAGAATTCAGTTTATTTATAACAAATAATCTCCTTCGTGAACTACTGGATTTTCTGCCCATCGAAGAAAAAACAATTGTTATTTCAGAAGTACTCCATGCCGTTATCAATCATCGAAGCGGTGGAAGACCTCTGACGATTGAGGGTGGTATTGTTCGGGTAGCAGATGCTCTCGATATGTCTCAGGGGAGATCGCGAATTCCTTTTGAAGCAGGAAAAGTTGATATATATTCTCTTTCAGCCCTTGCCATTGATGAAGTGAACATATCTGAGGGAAAAGAAAAACCAATATTGGTCCAAATTTATATGAA
>Ga0209542_10002679_pt1 | contig 39417 bp, 41 predicted proteins | sample RifCSPhighO2_01_FD_184028 | JGI IMG/M metagenome (GOLD analysis project Ga0209542, IMG submission 184028) | Soil microbial communities from Rifle, Colorado - Rifle CSP2_plank highO2_0.1 (SPAdes) (version 2) | ecosystem: Environmental > Terrestrial > Deep subsurface > Rock core/Sediment ... | reverse complement strand
AAAAATATTAGTTGTATCAATATAGCACCTGGGCCAATTAACACCGACAGAACAAAGGAATTAATTGATGATATAGAAGAGTATCAAAAATCACTTCCTATGAAAAGACTTGGTGAACCAAAAGAGATAGGTGATTTTGTTAGAGCAATTATTGAAAATAAGATAAAATATCTGTCAGGTGTAGTAATTAATTTTGATGGTGCTGCATCGAATTATATTTATTAAATTAAATTAGTTCTAGCGTTTCTTAAATTCTACATTAGGAGTTTCTGGTTGATTTGGTATTAGAATTAGTCCGCCATCGCTTAATTGTTTGATCAGCTGCATTACCTCTTTTTCAACTTGATTTCTTTGCAAACCTGTTTGTTGAGCAAAAATTTCAACGAGTTCTGTAATCTTTCGTTTTCCATTACATGATTTCCAAAATTCAACAATAGCTTGATTTACCATAAATCCCTGATCGTGTTCATTAGCTAAAACCAAAGAGCCATCCTCTTGTTTTACCAACTTTCCAACTCCTTGAGGTAATGCGGTTTCATAATCAATTGGTGCTGGAGTAGACATGCCTGCTCCCATATTTTTTAGGGTGGCTTTTGCTTCATCAGACATTTTATCCATCGACCAAGGAGGATTCCAAACAATATCGACTTTAACGTTATTTACACCTGGAACTTTTTTGGCATATCTTGTTACATCTTGAACCAGAGTTTCATGTAATGGACAGCCTTGAGTAGTCATAGTCATTTTGATATTTACATCGTTATTTTCTAGTACATCAATTCCATAGATTAGACCCATATCAACAATATTGAGTGGAACCTCAGGGTCCATACATTGTTTCAATGAATCCCTTATTGCTTGAGATGTAACTGTACTCATCTTCTTACCACCTCTCCAAAAAACAATAAAAACTTTCTATTAATTAGCTTCAAATAATTTTTTGATAGATTCTCCAAATGGAGCTTTGGCTATGCCTTTTTCAGTAATTATGCCTGAGATTAATTCTGGAGGAGTCATATCAAATGCTGGATTTATCACATTAATTCCATCTGGAGCAGTTTTTTTATCTCCAATTCCAGTTACCTCACTACCGTTTCTCTGTTCAATAACTACATCTTCAGGGTTGCTTTGTAAATCAAATGTTGAAAGTGGGGCTGCTACATAAAATGGAATTTCGTGTTGCTTTGCAATTAATGCAACTTGGTAGGTTCCAATTTTGTTGTATACATGTCCTGTCCGTAAAATTCTATCTGCCCCAACTATTACTTTGTTAACCAAACCTTGTGCCATGGTATAACCAACAGCAGTATCGGGAATTAGACTAACATCTATTCCATCATGTTTTAATTCAAAAGCAGTTAGACGTGAACCTTGCTGAACAGGTCGTGTTTCTGTAGCTATAACTTTGATATTTTTTCCGCTATCTCTTGTAGCACGTATGACCCCTAAAGCAGTACCATAAGCTACTGTTGCCAATGCCCCCGCATTACAATGAGTCATTATGGTATCATTATCGTTAAATAATTCTGATCCATATTTTCCCATTGTCATATTGATTTGTACATCATCTTCTGCCATCTTTTTGGCAGTTTGAACTACAGATTCCTTTATTTCAGATACCTCATTGCCTTCATTAACAACTTTCATAATCATGTCTAACCCCCATTTCAAATTTACAGCAGTAGGTCTTGTTTCAAAGAGAATTTTTCTAGCCTTTTCTAAATCTTCAATTAGTTCTTCTTTGGTTGTTGCCTTACTTTGTAATACAGCAAGTGCTAAACCAAATGCTCCTGATACACCTATCGCTGGTGCACCACGAACAACTAAGGTTTTGATAGCATTTGCAATCTCTTGGAAATCAGAATATTCCACATATACAAGTTTGTTAGGTAATTTTGTCTGATCAATCATTACGACTTTATTATTTTTCCATTCCACGGTCCTTAAAGAGGAATGAATTTTTGTAGATTTTTCCACCAATTTAGTCTATGATTTCCTTTGTCCATTTTAAATGAATCCCAAAGTTATGTAATTCATCAAACATATATTTTCAAGATTAATTCAGATTAGTACTTGCTTGATATTAAAACTCTTCAAAAATTTGATAAAAATAAAATGTATAAAGTTTATGATGAATGGCCACTCATAGCCAGAGAACAATATGGTTCGGATTTAGAACCAATCGATTTTGATAAAATCACACATATTGTTTTTGCAGGTATGGGAGGTTCTGGAGCAATAAGTGATATTTTTTCCTCAATATTATCTAAAACTAATATTCATGTTGAAGTGGTAAAAGGTTATCTCTTACCTAAAACGGTTGATTCTGAAAGTATAGTTGTTGCCACTAGTGTTTCTGGAAATACGGAAGAAACTCTCAGTGTTTTGAATTCTGCTACAAAGTTAGGAAGTAGGATAATTGCATTTTCTAATGGAGGTAAAATGCAGAAATTCTGTCAAGAAAATAGTATAAACTACAGGAATATTCCAATGAGGCATTCTCCACGTGCTTCATTTACGACATTTTTATTTTCTATGTTAAAGATCCTAGGACCTGTTTTACCAATTAGGAAAGGAGATGTTATAGATTCTATAGAAAAACTAGAGAAACTAAAAAAAGAGATTTCCTCTTCGAATTTAACCGAAGAAAATCCTTCTTTATCATTAGCAAATTGGATTTCAGATATTCCATTAATTTACTACCCTTGGGGATTACAAGCAGCAGCAATTAGATTTAAGAATTCCCTTCAAGAAAATGCAAAAATTCATGCAATCTCTGAAGATGTGATTGAAGCGTGTCATAATGGAATAGTTTCATGGACTAAACCATCTACAGTGAAGCCAATTTTAATCCAAGGAGAAGAAGATTATATCAAAACTAAAGAAAGATGGATGATTTTAAAACAATTCTTCAAAGAAAACAAGATAGATTATTATGAAATTAAATCAATAAATGGGAATATTTTATCAAAACTCATCCATCTAATCTATTTGTTAGACTATTCAACCATTTATCGTGCAGTAATGTCCCAAATAGATCCTACACCTGTCAAAGCCATTGATTATGTTAAAGACAGACTAGGTTAGTTATACATTGTAAGATTGTTTTTTAGATTTATCGTATTTTTTATTAATTGATTTTGCTTTAGGGATTTTTTTGAGATAAGAATCATTAATTTTCTTAATCAAGTTCAAAGTTTGATTATGCATCAAATCTAAGTTTGGTATTATACAATGTCCGCCAATAAATCCTGGGAACATTTTTGGTCTATTGCCAAGAAATTTATGAATTTCATCTGCAAAAGACCACATTTCGTCAAAATTTACTCCATGTTCCTTTGCAATCATGTCACTCAATTGAGCGTAGTTAATTAACCAACCATAGTATGATGTATCAACTAAAATCTTAGCTAATTCAAGTGTGATAGGCTCAGACATTTTTTTTGATTTAATTCCACATTTTGTTAATAAACGAGAGTAAGTCTCTGATGCCCATTTCTTCTTGGGAGCATTTTTTTCTAGCGCATAGAATTTTGTATATTTTTTCATATCAAAAATCATTCTTTTATGAACTCCACGTGTTGCGCTATAGATTATAGGAATTGATAAATTTGATTGTAGTTTCTTAGTAGTATAAGGACTTACAGTACTATGAATAACGATACACTTAGGTTTGAATTTTTTAAATAATGAAAGAATATTTGGTGGAAATTTATTGTTAAAAGGTATACATATATGTAAAATGCTAGTTTCCAAGTCTTTGTATCTGTTTATTTTTTTTATATCAATTAATTTTTGATCAATATCATAGCCTACAGTTGGAGTTACTTTTGATATTATTTTGAAAATAGGCCCTCCAATTTCTCCTAGTCCGGCTACGACATTTTTTTCCAACAATCATAAGAAAACATTAATTTCTATAATATAATCAATGTGTTCAATTCATCTAAATTAATTACACAAAAATATGAAAAGTAAAAAAAGTAGTGAGTAGAAGGATTTCTTGTGATAAAGTTAGAGATTTGTAAAGAGGAAGATTATCATTTTATTTATCAACTAGTTAAAGATTTTTTTAAAAAAAATCTTAACGTTACATATCTAAAATTGGAGACATTTGAAGAGTTTGTAAAAAGAGCATTTATTACAAATGATAAGTATTTCATTGTCAAAAACAACATGGATGATAAATTAGGTTTTGTTCATATCATGAATAATAATGAAATTGGTTATTTTATTGATCCAAAAATTCAGGGTAGAGGTATTGGAACTGAAGCTGTACGACAACTAATGGAATTAAATCCAAGAGAAGTATACTTTGCCACCATCCACAATGAAAATAAAGCTTCAATTAGACTTGTTGAAAAATTAGGATTTCTTCCAAAAGGAACAATTTTTGAAAAGAAATTAGTTAAAGAAGTGTAAGTTGTTAGATTATTCTTTGCCATCAAGATTTAATTTTCGATAATTTTCCATTACTTTGATGAAAAATAATAAAGTTTTTAAAATTAAGATTTAGTATTGTTTAGGTAATTTTAATTAAAAATTTTTTTCTAACCAGTACATCTTCAACTCATAATTATTATTCAAAAAAATTTTTTTGCTTCCCTCATTTTCTACTTTAACTAAAGCTATTAATTTAGAAATACCTAATTTTTGCGCTTTTTGTTCAACTAATTTCAAGGCATCAGAGGCAATTCCTTTATTCTGAAATTCTTTTTTAATCATAATTCCAACATCGTTCTCTAAGATCCTGACATATCCTACCGTGTTGCTCTCATATTCGATAATCCACTGATGAAATTTAGGGTTTGAACTTTGCTTGGTCATATATGCATAATGATCTTCTTTTTCTATGGCTTTCTCTTGTCTGTAAAAATAATTAAAAAATTCATTTCTAAGTTCTAGAATAAAATCCCAGTCTCCCCTCTTTACTTGACGTAGTGAAGTATTCAATACATATGAATTTTAGATGGGAGATTTTTATGTTTGTAATGGTTTAATTTGATACTCAGGAAACAAACCTTTTTTTAAATAAGATAATTAATAAAAATTAAGTGAAAATTAAAATCTTTAACAAATGGATTGGGAATAAGTCTTCAACAATCATAGTTGCCGAAGCGGGACTAAATCATAATGGTAGTATAAAAATTGCTAAAAAATTAATTCAGAAGGCAAAGTCTTGTGGTGCAGATGCGGTTAAATTTCAAACATTTAAAGCACGGGATTTAACATCAACAAAATCAAAATTTTACAAGGTTTTCCAAAAACTTGAGTTTGATAATAATGAATTTGCTGAATTATCAGATTATTCTAAATCTCAAGGAATATTCTTTTTTTCTACGCCTTTTAGCTTTGAAGCAGTAGATCTTCTTAATAAAATCAAAGTACCTGCATTCAAGATAGCTTCTGGCGATCTTACCAATATTTCTTTGATAAAATATGCTGCTATGAAAAGAAAACCAATGATTTTGTCAACTGGTATGAGCAACATTGAAGAGATCAAAGCAGCATTAGATACGGTTTATTCAGTTGGTAATAAAAAAATTGTTTTAATGCATAGTATATCAGCATATCCCCCTCCCATCAATGAAGTAAATCTTAAGGCAATCCAAAAGATGAAAGAAATTTTCAAAGTTCCGATAGGATTTTCGGATAATGGAAGTGATATGTTGGTTCCTCTTATCTCATGCTCAATTGGTGCCGAAATGATAGAAAAACACTTCACATTAAGTCACAAAATGACTGGTCCGGATCATAAAGCATCAGCAAACCCTTTACAATTTAAAGAAATGGTAAAAAAAATTCGAATAATAGAAAAAATGTTTGGTGATGGTGAAAAGCATTGTCAAAAATCCGAATTGGATAATAGAATAAATGCTAGAAGGAGCTTAACAGCGAATATCAATATAGAAAAAGGTAGTATTTTAACTAAAGAGATTGTTGGATTAAAAAGGCCTGCTACTGGAATTGAACCAAAATTTTTTGAAAGAGTAATTGGGAGGAGAGCTATACATTCCATTGAAGCTGAACAATCCATAAATTGGAAGGATATAGAATAGTTGAATATTCGAAATTAATTCCATTATGAAAAGAAACTTTAAAATTTTATTTAGAACCGCTGGCGGAAAAGCGATTGGGAAACAATTGGGTCTAGGTCATGTAAACAGATGTGTAAATCTTGCACACGAATTAACTGATTGTGATACCTTCTTTCTAATTGAAGATTACGGTGGTGTAAAAGATTTCTTAAAACTTAGGAGAATAAAAAACGTATTTAATTTAAAAAATGGTATTAATACCAATTTAGATGTTCAAGAAACCAAGGATCTAATAATCAAGAAGAAAATTGATGTTCTTGTAGTAGATAAATTTGATATTAGAACCACATATCTTAAACGAATGAAAGAATTTACTAAGGTAGTTGTTATCTCTGATCTTGAAAAAATTAATTTTCTAGCAGATCTGGTTGTAAATGGTTTTATTAGTTTTAAAAATAAGCAGATTACAAACAAGTATGGAACCAAATGTTTAGTTGGTCCGAATTATCAGATTTTAAATCAAGTTTTTAAAAAACAAAAAAGTCTTAAAAGAAAAAAATATGATTTACTTGTAACTTTTGGAGGATTCGATGAAAAGAATTTAATCGATATTTTTCTTGACCAATTTTCAAAATATAATGAAAATATCAAAGCGAAAATTATTTTGGGACCTGCAACCAAAAAATCAGATAAAGTTAAAAACTACGAAAAAAGATACAGAAATAATTTAGTAATTGTAGATAGTGTTTTAGAAATGGCTAAAGAAATTGCTCAATCTAAATTTGGGCTGTGTTCTGGAGGAATAACTTCATATGAATTTGCTTGTTTGAACGTACCTTTTGCTATAATCTGTCAAGTAAAACACCAATTAATGACTGCAAAAGAATGGGAAAGAAAAGGGGTCGCAATAAACTTTGGATTGATTAACAATAGAGTTGAAAAAAAACTCGCAAAATTCTTAGAAATTATTTCAGAAAATAAAAATCCCTATAAATTAAAAAGGAATTTTATTATTGATGGTTTTGGTTCCAGTCGAGTAGCTCAAGAGATATTGAACTTAAAATAAATTTTTTATTATATTTGATTTACATAGTTTACCAAAAAAATGAAAAAAATGAAAATTAATAAAAAAAATAAGGAAGAAACTGAATTTCATTTTCATTCTTTACTTAATACTTTCAAAATGAATGCAGAATTAAATTTAAGACAGGTGGATAGAACTATTGAAGATTTAGAATTTTTTGAAAAAAAGATTATGGTTTGTGGTAGAGGAAGTCCTAATCATCCTATTTTTTATCCAAGATTTTCCACACCCACGACAAATCTAGATTCGGAAGTTTATGTCTCAGTAGATCATCATAATTATCTTAAAGAATCGATAAGAAGAAAGGGAAATTATGCGTTGTCGATTATAGTAGATCCCTATGTTTCAAAAAAAATTTCTAATATTGGTGGTAAAATTTACTGGTTTTCAGTAGAAAATTTTGAAAATAAAATTCCAAAATTATTAGCTGGTATTTTTCCTAATCTTAATAGTGGTTTGGCAGAAATATCTCTAGCCTCTTATTTGGGGGCAGAGTTTGTACTTCTTTCAGGGATAAAATTGAGTGGAAAATATAAAATCTATAGAGGTGGAATGAGAATATTGAATGATTATTTAGTCAAACATGACACGGCTATTTTTTCTTTAGATGGTATTCTTGCAAAAAAAATTAGATTTAATGATTGGCTTAATATTTTAAAATAAAATAAAAATGTAGAAATTTGGAATATTAATTAATATTATTCTGAAATTTTTGAAACAACATATTCTATCTGTCTTAGAGTCATGGTTGGAAAAATTGGCAATGAGATTATTTGATCCTTTAAAATATTCGCATTAGAAAAGTCACTTTTTTTGTACAATTTTTTATTGTAACTCATAAGATGTAAAGGATAATACTGTACACTTGCACCTATTCCATTCTTGTGTAATTTAATGAATAATTCATTTCTGTTAAGATAATAATCCTTTTCAACTTTTATTGTATAAAGATGATAGATATGATTTCTATGTTTCTTTTTAATTGGAATTAAAATTCCTTTGATTTTTGAGAGAAGTTGATCATATTTTCTTGCTATTTTAATTCGTTTTTTATTTATTTCATTAATTCGAGCAAATTGGGAGAGTCCTAAAGATGATCTTAGTTCATCTAACCTATAGTTATATCCTATATCGATTATATCGTATCTCCATTGAGCTGTTTTTTCTCTTTTTTCTGGAGTAATATTCATACCTTGATTCTTTAATACTGAAATTTTTTTGAAGAAGTTAGTATTATTTGTAGTTACCATCCCTCCTTCACCAGTTGTAATTATCTTTGTTGGGTAAAAACTAAAGCATCCAGTTTGACCAATACTTCCACATTTTTTATTTTGGTAAGTGGCACCAAGGGCATGTGCACAGTCCTCAACAACTTTCAAACCATGTTTTTTTGCTATTGAGAGTATTTCATCCATATCACATGCTTGTCCGCCGTAATGAACGACAACAATAGCTTTTGTTTTTTTAGAAATTTTTCTTTCTATTTCTTTAGGTGAAATGTTAAAGGTATCTAAATCAACATCTGCTAAGATTGGATTTGCCCCACAATATTTTACAGCGTTTGCGGTTGCGGCAAAGGTGAAAGTAGGAACGATCACTTCATCATAGCGAGTAATTTCTAATGCTCTCATTGAAAGATGTAAAGCGTGTGTAGCACTACCAACTCCTACAGCATATTTGGTTCCCACAAATTGTTTAATTTTGGTTTCAAATTTTTCTAGACAAGGTCCATTTGTTAGCCACCTTTGATCAAGTATTTTTGAAACTGCTCGTTTATCCTCTTGAGTGATCCAAGGTACAAAAAAAGGAACTTTCATACACGATTTTTGGTGGGAATGGTATATCAAGATGCCTCAATATGAGGAAATAAATAACTCAGTTTTTTTTTATTTTTCGTTTTTCATATTTTAGATGAGAAAATTCTGAATAATGCATTAAATTTATCTTTTTCAAATCTGGTTTTTCCCTTAGTAATGAGATTATATCCTTCATGTGAAACACGTCTTTAGTACTATAAAGATGACTGTATATTTTTTTGATAAATTCATAATCTTCTGGGTAATCAAGAGTCCATCTTAGAAGATTGGATTTTTTTAGCTTGTAACCAATGGATTTAAACTCGTTTGGATGCTCATAAATATAATTACTGATAAAAAATTCATGAAAGATTGGATCGTTGCTGATTGAAAGAAGTTTCTCCAGAGTTTGTTTCGGCATGACTTCTACTTCTAGCCCTACAGGAAAAGTGTGCTCTTTGCTATTACTAACAAAATCGCTATCTGGATTATTTTCATAAATTGTTATCAATTTATCTACAATTTTTGGATCTACGAGTGGATCATCAGAGGTGATACGAACTACAACATCTGCATTAAAGAAATTAGCAGCTCCCAAATGACGCGAAACGAGATTTTTTGAACTACCTCTGAAATATTTTATCTCATTTTCTTTTGCAAATTGCACAATTGGATCATCTAAAGAATCTGTAGATGTAGAAATACAAATTTCATTTAATTTCTTTGAAAATTTTAATCTGTTATAAATATGCCATATTACTGGCTTGCCTAATATTGGCAGTAGAACTTTTCCTGGTAAGCGGGAAGAGCTCATACGTGCTTGAATAACTGCTAATATCATCATATGTTTGAAAGTAGTCTTATTGTAAAAAATATTAGTTTTTATTGTATATTTGGTGTAGTTTATTACTCTAATTATTCCTGAAAATTATCATGTCACAATTGAAATGCGGTATTATAGGTTGTGGTCGTATAGGTTGTGGTTTTGATGATCAAGTAATTCCAAATGTGATCAGAACTCATGCTAAGGCCTATTTTGAAAATACAGACACAAAATTGATTTGCCTTTGTGATATAGATAGGAATAAGCTTAAAAAATACGGCAGAAAATTTAGTGTAAAATATCTTTATACTGACAGTTCCAAGATGTTTGAAACCCAAGACCTTGATTGTATTTCAATTTGTACTTTAGCTAATACCCATCTGGATCTTGTTAAATTAGCCGTAAAAAATAATGTGAAAGGGATAATAATTGAAAAACCAATTAGTGATACTTTATCTAACGCTGAGAAAATTATTAAGCTTTGTAAAAAAAGTGGCATTGTATTGGCCGTTAATCATCAGAGGAGGTTTGACCCCTTTTATCATAAAGTTGCTCAATTAATTAAAAGAAATGAGTTAGGAAAAATACAACACGTAAGTGTTGTTTATGGCGGAGGAATTGCAAATACAGGTTCTCACATATTTGATATTCTAAGATTATTTTTTGGAGAAATTAAGATGATTAATGGAAAATTTAGTCACAACACGTCTCCAAACAAAAATGATCCGAATGTCGATCTTGAATTAGAATTTAGAAACGGAATTATGTGCTATTTACATGCTTTGAATACTGACAACTTTGGAATAGCTGAGTTGAACGTTTTTGGGACTTTTAAAAGATTAGAAATTGATTTGATTACTAATGAAAATAGAATATATGAACATTCAAAGAAAATTAGTGATTATGGTAGACTTGTTTTATCAAAAAAAACAGTACCACATAGGAGACCAGCTACTGATATACGGTTGGTAATCAAAAATTTAGTTGAATGTTTGAAAATGGATAATAAGCTTCTATGCGATGGTATGGATGGTTATTTTTCCTTAGAATTGATTGTGGCTTCAATGCAAGCTTGTGAAAATAATAATAAAATTTTTCTTCCAATAAAAAACAAGGATTATAAAATAAGATCAAGGTGATTGAATAATTGTCGGTTTTATCTTTATTTGGAGGTCAAAAAATTCGTTCAAAGCCTTTCCCAAATCATCCTATGATTGGTGAGGAGGAGAAAGCACAAGTGCTTGAAGTTCTAAAAAGTGGAAATCTGTCAACTTTCATTGCTTCTGCTGGAGAGTATTTTCTTGGTGGCAAAAAAATAAGAGAATTTGAAGATAAATTTTCACAAAAAATTGGAACTAAATACGGGGTGGCCTTTAATTCAGCTACTTCTGCTCTTCACGCGGCGGTTGTTGCTGTGGGAATAAAACCTGGAGAAGAGGTAATAGTACCACCTTATACTTTCACTTCAACAGCTACATCTGCTCTTATGCATAATGCTATTCCAGTTTTTTGTGATGTTAAAAAAGATACATATTGTATTAATCCACATTTACTTGAAAACGTACTAACCCCTTTAACTAGAGCTGTTATTCCTGTTCATTTATTTGGACATGCGTGTGATATGGATGAAATTATGTCATTTTCAAGGAAAAATAATTTGAAAGTTATAGAAGATTGTGCTCAAGCCCCAGGTGGTCAATACAAAAACCAAAATCTTGGAACAATTGGTGATTGTGGTGTATTTTCATTTCAAGAATCAAAAACCATAATGACTGGTGAAGGTGGAATGCTTCTTACAAATAACGAAAATATAGCAAATGTTGCAAGATTAATTAGAAATCATGGAGAAGTAATTCAATCAGATTCAAAACAGAGATCCTATATTTCTGAACTTTTAGGGTGGGGTTATAGAATGACTGAGCTGGAAGCCGCTATTGGAATTGCTCAAGTTTCGAAATTAGACCATTTTAACAATGAAAGGAATAAACTATGTAATTATTTATCCAATGAAATTAATAAGATAGATGGATTAACTCATGTCAGATACGATTTTGTAAAACATGCTTACTATGTTTTTGCCTTTTCCTTTAATAAAGAAAAAATTGGAATTACGCGTGATTTGTTCGTGAAGGCACTTAATGCAGAAGGGATTCCTTGTTTTGCTGGATATGTAAAACCCCTTTATCTAAGTCCTTTGTATACTGAGAAAAGAGCTTTTGCATTTAAACACTACAAAGGGAATGTAAAATATGAAAAAGGAATTTGTCCTGTTGCAGAATCATTATACGAGAAAGAACTGGTGGGAACGGTGGTAGCAAGACCTCCTGCTACTTTAGAAGACATGTCAGATATTATAAAAGCAATTCATAAAATTATTGAAAATAAAGATGAGATTTTACGATATTCCTAAAGGTAGTTTCATGAAAGATTTTTTAATTATTTTTTATTTTCATAAAAAATCAAATTGTCGTTCTATTAATTTTGTTAAAAAGACTTCAAAAAAACTATTATTTTTCAAGGTAAAAGAATTATTTATTAGAAAATTTTTGGTTGGTAGATATGAACGATAAGATAGTAGTTTTCATTGATTTGTGGTTTTTACATTTTGGCATATCAAAATTCTTAAAAGAAAAATGGGATGGTGAGATTTATGCTATTCTTGATGTAGAAGAGAAGGCTAGGAAATTTTTTGAAAAGCAAAAAATCGTTAATTTTCAAAAAGTCTGGTATTATCTTGATCATGTATCAAAAAATACCAAAGTAGATTATGATTATTTAAAAAAGTTTGAAGAGAGATATGGTATTAGCTTATGGAATATTGCTTTCTCAGAAAGGTTATTTTATCAATACAATCCTTTCCATAAATTTAGAGATTTTGAAATTTTGTCTATAATTGAGCAAGAAATAAAATTCTATGAGTCGATCTTGGATGAAATTAAGCCAGATTATCTTGCCTTAATGGTTCCTACTTCTCATCATCAACAATTGCTATTTGAAATTTGTAAAGCCCGAGGAATAAGAATCCTCATGTTGACTCCAGTTCGGTTTGCCAATCGGATCATGATTTCTGAAGATGTGAATGTGATTAGTGGGTTTAAGGGAAAAATCATAAAAGAAACAAAGGGAACAAAAACATTTGAAGAATTACAAAGTTATCTTAAAAAATATGATTCATCACAGAAAATTGATGAGGTGAAAAAAAAGGGTTTTGAATCTCACATTTTTGAAAGATACAAAGCGATTTTAAAATTCTTTTTTTCATCTCAAACACCGAGTTTTAAGAAAAGATATTCAGGAATTGGTAAAACAAGAAGTAAATATTTTTGTATAAAGTTTTCTAATTTTTTTAAAAAGAAAATCAGAACTTCTTTTATTAACAAAAATTTTCTCTATAAAATAAATTCTGACACACCCTTCATTTATTTCCCATTACATTTTGAGCCTGAAAGAGTGTTATTGATGGATAACGCGAGATATTACAGTAACCAAATTGCTATTATTACTAATATTGCTAAGTCTTTACTTGTGGGTTACAAATTACTTGTAAAAGAACATCCTGCTATGAAAATTGGGGGTTGGAGAGATATTTCATTCTATAAACAAATTATGGATTTACCTAATGTTTACATGGTACATCCTTCCGTTTCTTCAGAGGAAGTTATTAAAAAATGCTCATTGTTAATTACAATAGCTGGTACTTCAGCTATAGAAGCTACATTTTATAATAAACCTTCAATAAGTTTCACGGATCAAATTTATTGTATACTTCCCTCGATACATAGGATTAAAACATTAGAAGAGCTTCCTTTTGCGATAAAGAAATCACTTAAAGTAAAAATTGAACCTTCAGATTTAGAAGAATATATTAGATTAATCGATGAAAATTCATTCGAGTTTAATATTTTTGGTATTTCTTCAGATTTTGCATACAGATTTGGTCTAAAAGGAGCAATTATGGATGTAGAATTATCAGAATCTAAAGTCCGACAATTTCTTAAAGATTATAGTGACGAATTTAAAAAATTGGCTATTGAACATATTAAAAAATTATCATCCGATAATGTTCTCCTTAAATAATTGATTTTATGCAGTTATAGGAATATAAAAATAGATTTTAATATTGTTTAATTATCCACATATTCTTCTTCTCCATTGCAAGCTCTTTTTCCGAATTGGTTATCAAAATTTCTTCCATTTTTTCACCTCGTCTTTTTCCAATAATTTTTTGTTTTTTTGAAATTTTCTTAGCTAATTGATGAATATTATATTGCTTCATTTTGGGTACAAAAATCTCTCCCTTATTCATCAAATACAGGCATTCTAGAACGAAATCTACTGCTTCATCAATATGAAAGAAATATCTGTTCATATTAGGGTCTGTAATTGAGAGAGGTTTATTGTTCTTTTTTTCATTCTCCCAAACCTCAAAAACATTTCCATGAGATTCAAAAATATTTCCAAACCTGACGGAAGAGAACTTTATAGACGGTATATGATGCCCTGCCCAACTTGTAAGTCTTTCACCTATTTGCTTGGTTGTTCCGTATAAGGTCGTTGGCTCTGCGGCTTTATCAGTGCTAATATTAAGAAATTTCTTAGGTTTGTTTTGTGTAGCCATTTTTATCATATTCACTGTTCCGTTGATATTCGTTTCAATCGTTTCGATTGGATTAAATTCTGAAATTTCAAGATTTTTTATAGCAGCCGCGTGTATTATTATATCAACATTTTTGCCTGCCAAATCTAATCTTTCTTTATCTAAAATACTACCAAGCAATAATCTTAATCGTTTATCCTTAATAGCTCGTCCTAAATTAAATAGAGCATGTTCATTAATATCTAAAACTCTTACAGTTCTTACAGGATATTCTAAAATTCTTTTTGTAATTTGGAAACCAAAGCTTCCAGCACCGCCGGTAATTAGAACAGTCTTATTCAAAAACTCTTTTTTTAAAACTGGTTTTAATTTTGGATTCATTTTTTTACTCATCATATTTTAACATCAGGTTAATTCTATTAACATGTAATATTGAATAATAAATAAAAGTATTGAAAGAAGGTTATTATGAAAATTTGTAGTAGATGCATTCAACCAGATACCAGGCCGGGACTTTTTTTTAATCAGGAAGGTGTATGTGGAGCATGTATATGGGAAGAAGAGAAAAAAAGTGTGGATTGGGATAATAGAGAAAATCAATTACAAAACATAGCAGATTGGGCTAGAAAAAAAAGAAACAATTATGATTGTGTTATTGGGGTTAGTGGTGGAAAAGATAGTACTAGACAGGCTTTAACAGTAAGAGATGAATTAGGTTTACACTGTCTATTAGTAAATAGTGAGCCTGAGGGAATCACTGAAACTGGAATACATAATATTGAAAATTTAAAAAATTTAGGATTTGATGTTATTTCTCTTCGTCCCAATCCCAGAGTAATTAAGAAGTTAATAAAGAGAGATTTCTTTCAATACCTCAATCCGGTAAAAATTACTGAATATTCTCTATGGGCTTCTGCGTACATTATTTCAGATCGATTTAATATTCCTTTAATTATTCAAGGTGAAAATCCAGCCTTGACCCTAGGAGTAAGTATGCAGGGATTACCTAAAGATTGGAATGCCTTTAATGTTGATAAGCAAAATACTCTAAAGTCAGGTTGGGGGGAATATCTGGGTATTGATGGGGTTGATGAAAAAGATCTTTTCCTTTTTCATTATAACAAAGATGAGTTAGAAAAAAAAGGAATGAAGGCAATTTGGTTACAATATTTTTTAAAAGATTGGTCATTCAGAAAAAATACTGATTTTGCATTTAAAAATGGTTTTAAAGGAAGGACTAATTTTAACCCAGAGGATATAGGAACTTACGTAAATTTTTCTCAAGTTGATTCAGATTTAGTTCAAGTCAATCAAATGCACAAATTTGTTAAATTTGGTTTTGGTCAGTGTATGGATCATGTATGTTATGACATTAGAGAAGGAAGATTGTCAAGAGAGGAGGCGATTGAATTAGTCAAAAAATACGACGGAAAATGTTCAGAGGAGTATATTAAAAAATTCTGTGACTATATTAGAATTAGTCTTTCTGAATATTGGAATACTGTCAACAAATTCAGAGGTCCGATGTGGAAGAAGGATGATAAAGGAAACTGGCACAACACCATATGTGATCTTATGTGAAAAAAGTTATTTTTTTCTACTTAGTAAATAACCAAAAATTAAATTCAAAAAATGATTTTTCCTTGCTAATGGAGTATTTGTAAGAAATAATTTTTAGAAAAAACTTGTCTTTTTAATTTTCCAGAAATCATGTTTTACACCTCCCCATTTTTTCTTAAACTCCATTATCCCAACTTCCTTGGGAGATTCTGGTTTTGGATTGAATCCAGCTAAATCATAATACCTCAATTTTTTATTATTAGCCCATTCAATAATTTTCCATTTAATTAAATCTTGAGCATATAATTTTTCTTCACTATCCTTTTTGGATCGAGCAACCAATGCTTCTATAAGATAGTTATTAAAATAGGAAAACAACAAGCCACCAATTATTGTTTCGTTTTTTTTGGCTATTAATCCCGAATATCCTAAAGGTTCAAATAAAGTCCACCAATCCATTATAATATCAAGTTTAACTTCTTCTCGTCCAGATTCCCTATACATTTTATTAAGAACATCTACATATTCTGGAAGTGTTTTAGTGGTAATTTCCTCAACCACAACTCCTTTTCTTATAGAACGTTCAATATTTTTCCGTCCGTTGCTTTTTTTTATATTATTATAAAGTTGATCTTTTGGTTTCGTTAAATCTATTAGATAAGTACTCCATAAAGAAATTTCAAAATTATTCTTCAATGAATTAAGAGGACCGGAACACAGAGGATGTTCAGAACCTTGAATTCTATATTTTTTTTTTAACAAAAATTTTCCTAATGTTTCATAGATTATAGTTCTAGATGAGGGTTCGAAAATTATTGGTCCATATGACCATCGGCAAAATAATTTCCTTGCAGAGGGTATTTTTGTTAGGATTTTGCTTCGAAGATTATTATTCTTTAAAATTGGGTGTAGGTAACACAGTAGCTGTCCTGTAATAGACCCCTTATTATCTATGAATCTAAGAAATAAGGGAGTGTAATCACGTTTTCTAAAATTAGAGGCAATTTCTCTTGATTGATAAATTGTTCCAGACCCGGATTTGATTAATCTCCGATTCCATTGAGAATCGGCTTCTTCTAATACTTCTATTGACATCATTGTTTTCAACAATTAATAAGAAAGATAATATAATCTAATTTTATTCTATTTGTTTATAATTTCTCTTATTATGGATTTAAATAATTTTCTTGTGGAATCATCAATTAGATAAGTAATTCCAAAATATATAGCTCCCCCAAATATGATCAAAGGAATAATTTCAGGGAGGAAATCCCAAATGCTTTCAGGATAAGTAAGCCAGTTTTCAGAAACTAAAACTATGATTATTGAAGATAGAATTGTTACTCCCGTGTATTTTGAAATTGTCTTATAAGGAAAAACTACGTTATGTTTTTTCTTTACCATGATCATTCCGTACAACATAAATGGAGTTGTTATGAAAAGTAAGATCATAGCCCAGATTAAAACTGTAGATGATTCTTGCATTGTTGGTTTCCATAAAAGTATCAAGTAAAGAGAGAGCGAACCAACGTAGGAAATCGACATAATTAACCAAAGTGTTGGTACTTTAAAGATACGGCTATGAAAGTACATTTTAAAAGTAGCTTTTTTATCTATGTCTACTTTTTCATAGGATTCAAGTATCCCAAAAAAGAATCCAGTAAGAACGTTTACTAATGATCTTAATCCGAGGATCATAACTATGTAAGATCCATCTATATAGAGAGGATTTAACATGTGGAGTGCAGGTTTCGCAAAAACAATAGAAGCTCCTACTAATGGTATTGCAAAATACATGGATCGTTTGAGACTTTGCTCCGCATATTGTTTTTTTCCTGTAGCAATTAACTTTGGATACAAACCTTGAGAAATACTGCCTGCATAAGATACAAATTTAGAAGCTGAGGATGACGCGCCCCAAAATGCTAATCCTACAAACGACTTTGTTATGAGTGAAAAGATTAGTACATCAAGTTTGTAGATTAAACCATGCGCACTCATATAGAGTGTTAGCCATGACATACGCAGCCAAAATTTTATGAAAACTCTTTTGAATCCTACTACTATCTGTTCTCTGGCTATAATGAAAAGCGTTATCATTCTTATTGAATTTGCCAGAATTACTGTAATCAGAACTCCTATAATTCCTAAAGGCACCAAAATTACAAACAAAATTCCTAGTGGGGTTTTGGATGTTTCAAAAGTTACCATTCCATATGAAATTAATTGGGGTTTAAAACCTGCACAAATTGAATTAAGGATATTATTCATGAAAGAAATTGGAATCAATATTGAGGCGATCATAAGAACTCCTAAATCAGAATCGAGTGATGTGGAGACGTAGAATGCTAATATTGTGTATACAATTATTCCACCTATGGAGAAGATCCCAGACGTAGCCAAAGCCGTTTTCCCAACCTTTTCACCACGTGCAATTTGCCTAGTTGTCCAATAGGTCACAATAGGTTCTACAACCGTTACATAGGAAACTAAACTTCCAATCAAAGTCCATAGGCCAAAATCTTCAAGATCCAACCTACGAGTTACGATCACGACAAAAATCGTTCCTGTAACAACGCTCACAAGGGTCACAGCAAAGCCAATAAGACCTGAATAAGTTACTCTTACATTACTCAATTATACTTGTGGTCAATATCAATGATAAAATAAAAACGGCATGGTTAAATTGACTAGAAGGGAAAATTTGCTACGTTAAATGAATGTAATTATTTTTAAAATCAGAAATTTTTTTCGGAATTCACTATTATTAATACAAAATATTGATTAGCAGGATTTAATTATTAAAACATCAAGATTGTCATAACAATATGCGTTGTTATTTTTGGTTTTTTTATAGTAAAGAAATTGATTTTAGAGTTTTGTTTAATCATTTAAAAAAAATTATCCCACCATATCGTATAATAACAAATAATGCCGAACTTAAGGAATATCTAAGTAAAAAAGGTAAAAATACAATCACCTTAGGTGATTTATTCCCAGAGGAAGGTAAAATTGCTGAAGAAATTTACACTGAATCTAGAGAAATAGTAGAGTCATATAGAAAAATATTTGACAAAATAATTTTCAAAGATGTTAAGGTTTTTAACGCTTTCAAATTTCATCTTTTATTACAATTTACCCTCATCCTTAAAGGAAAAAGAGTGTTAGAAGAGAACAAGAATACTGTTTTCATTTTTGAAAGATTTTCTCCTGCTTACTTTGTCATCATGAAAATTGCCAAAAAGTTAAATCATGAGAACAAAATTGAAGTTGGTTTATTGAAGGGTAATGAAATCAATTACCTAAAACCAACAGATGAGCGTGATCCCTTAACATATGCAGATAAAACCTCTCGGCAAAGAGCTATTCATTTTGCTAAACATGGTTTTGGTAAGGGAATGTCAATTGAAAAATTTCAAATATTATTACTATTTGGTTATAGAATATTATCATTGTTATTAAAAGGGTTTTTCTATAAGACCCAAGGAAAAAGCAAAGAAAAAATTAATTTTATATTAAAAAAAATCGATAAGAAAATAATCAATTCTCCAGGAAAATATAATGCCACCTGTGCAATTTTTCTAACAGCATCAAGACTTGATTTGCACTTGAGACCAATGCTTCCAGTGATACAAAAATTTCATGAAAGTAAAAAACCAGTTTATATTTTTACTTCGGATATTTCCACGAGTTTAGTTTTGACTAAAGAAAAAATTTCATTCATAAATTTGTTTGAGGAAGTAAATTTAATTCTAGATTTTTTGAAAGAGAGCTATGAGGGAATACAGATTAGAAAATTATTAGAAAAATTGGTTACCGAAAATCCACATCTACTCGGTTTTAACGAAGTTCTACCAGATCTGTTGAAGAGGATCTATCGAACAATGGCAATCATTGTTATCTTAGATCATATTTTTAAAAAAATGAAATTAAAATCAATTCTTGATGGGGGTACAGGAGAAGAGTTTGAAAATACAGCGATTGAAATAGCCCAGAAATATAATGTAAAAAGCTATTCAATTATTCCTAGTCCTCCTACGCCCTCCCCTCAAATCACTGATGGATATCACGCAGATAAGCTATTCTTAGAAGGCGCGCAAGGGGTAGAAGTAATGAAAATGTTAGGTTATGACCAAAAAAGATTTGAGGTAGTAGGTGGTGCAAGATATGATCATTATAAATTAATGAATTCAAAAAATTCAAAAAATATCCTTGAAAAAAATTTGCAAATTAGTAAAGAAAAAAAATTAATTGTAATTGCCATGTCTAGATGGCATGTAAATGATGAAAAATGGATTTCAGATTTTATAAAATTTTGTAACAAAAATAATTTTGAAGTAATCTTGAAGATTCATCCAACTTACAAAGTAGCTTCTCAAAATGTTAGTGAGAATAAAATTAGACTTATCGCATCCAAATGTACTGGAATGAGATACATGATTACTTATGATGCAGATCTACCAACATTATTATCAGCTAGTGATTTGGTAATTACTGATTGGTCTTCAGTGGGACTAGAAGCAATTCTATTAGATAAACCATTAATACAAGTGAGTTTTACAACTGAAGAAATAGAAACATACGTACGATATTTTGATTTTGGGGCTTCAATTCATATTACTAATTATAAAGAATTAGAAAATATTATAAATCAAATTCTTATAGAAGAAAAAAACTTGGAACAACTAAGAATAGGAAGGAAAAAGATTACAGAGCAGTATAATTTTAGAAATGATGGAAAGGCAGCTCAACGTATTTATGAAATTTTAACAAGTTAGGATTCTTTTATTAATAATAAATTAGTGTCTATGTTTTTTTGGTGTAATCTTTTAATTTTTTAATTGTTATAGGTTTGATCTTCTTATTATACCACCATACTTCATAAAAGTTAAAATTTTGTTCAGCCATAGTATCTATAAATTCATTAGGATCTGAACCAAATTGTTTTACTTGGTCTGGTGAAAATTCTACAATGAATTTAGTATTGGGAGACTTTTGTAACAAGGATTGCATTCCTTGAATTCCTGCAAAATCTGCACCTTGAATATTACTATTAATAAAATCAAATTCTACATCAGTATTCTTAAAATAATCATCTAATTTGACAACATCCACATCCACTGATTTCCGATTCGGATGGGATTTATAGATGTGATTATCCATACTGTCTCCTTCAGATAGATAGAGTTTTGTTGTGTATGATCTATCAGATACTGCTTTTTGTTCTATGATGACATTTTTGTAACCATTGATCTCGACATTTTTTTTAAAAATTCAAAATTATTTGGTGAGGGTTCAAAGGTGGAGACTCTGCCGGATTCACCAACAAGTTCTGCTAATAGGTAAGTCCAGTATCCAATATTTGCTCCTAAAACTAATACGTTATCGCCTCTTTTAACTAGCTTTTTAACAATTTTAGTATCCAGACCTTCATGTTCGAAGACTAAGTGAAGAAATTCTTTTGGAGGTAACACCATTGATCTACCATCTAATTTTACAAAATCAGATTTACATTGTGAAAGTACCAGTGTTTTTAACCGTCCTAAATAAGATGCTGTAGGACGAAATTTCCGTAATTTTGGATATTTAGCTGCAAGTGCATAGTTTATTTTAAATAAATACAAAAGAAGTCTTTTTTCATCATTTTTTATTCTCGATTTGAATATGTAAACATAGATAATAAAAAATATTTTAATAAATGTAGGTGATATTTTTATAATGTAAATCGTGGAATTAATTAGAATTTTACTAAATTAGTAGATGAATTTAGTCATAAACATTTGAATAACTAAAATTGATTGAGGTATAAATGTCAGAAATAGATCGAATTAAAAAGAAAATTCATGAGCAAGATTCCAAAAAATGGTGGGGGGATGATTTTGATGTTAGATTCTATCTAATATCAAAAATTAAAAATTTAAAAAACAAATCAGTTTTAGACGTAGGTGGTGGAATTGGAATAATATGTTCCGAGATGGATATTAGTAATTTTAGAATCAATATGGATTCATCTTTTGAAGATTTAAAAACATGTAATTACCAAGAGCCAAAAATTCAGAATATTTGTGCAACGATGACCCACCTGCCATTTGATAGAAATTCCTTTGATTGTATAATTTGTTCTCATTTACTAGAAGTTGCTAAATCTTTAGATATTAAAAATCAAAAAACTGAAAAAAATAATGACGTAACTTCATATCCAACTGTTGAAAAAACGTTAGAAGAAATACATAGAGTAATGAAAGATAATGCTGATTTGTATTTAACCACACCGAATAATTCTCGTTATAAATCTACAAAACTTGATTACTATGAATTGAAAAAAGCTCTACAAAATCATTTTCCTAAATTTTTATTATCATTTTATAATACATATCCTCGTTTAAGTAAACAAAATAGAAAATTTGATCTTGCAAACATTATTCCAAAATTAACTTCAAAGCTACGTAACTCTGATAAAATACGTCAATCATTACTCAAAAAAGATTTAGGAAAAGAAATGAACAGTGTTTCTTTTTACGTTGAAGCCTCTAAAAATGAAGACGAGTTAAAATAGTGAATATTATGAAATTGTGTGTTTTCCCAAATGATCCTCTAAAATCTTATTATCTTAAGGGGGAAATAAAAGATAGGTACTTTAATCCAAATAATTTTTTCGATGAGGTTCATGTAATATCTTTTGTTGATAGTGACATTGAGGAGTCAAAGGTTAAAACAATTGCTGGAAATGCAAGTTTACAAATTCATTGTGTTGGTAAGATTGGTTTGAAAGAAAGAGAAAAGCATATTCAACGTATTATTTCTTTGATTAAAAAAATTAATCCAGATGTAATACGTGCGTACAACCCTCGTTTGGAAGGGTGGTATGCCGCTACTTGCTCAGACAAACTAAAGATTCCATTCTTCTTATCACTTCATACACAATATGATTATAGAAGAAAACTCACCAAAAAATTAAATATTAAGAAATTTTTTGCATTGAAATATACTGAGAAATTCATTGAACCTTATGTTATAAAAAAAGCCTCGAAGATTACAATTGTTTTCAAAATTATTGAGCCATATGTAATTAGACTTGGAGGTAAAAAGCCGGAGTTATTGTACAACAGAATTGATTATGAGCGTTTCTCAAATGCAAAACCAATCGACACTTTGCCAAAACCTCTTGTAATTTCAGTGGGAAATTTAATCAAAGAAAAGAATCATGAGTGTGTGATAAAGGCAATGAAAAATTTGGATGCATATTGTTTAATAATTGGTAAAGGTGAGCATCAAAGTAAATTATTAAAATTAATTAAAAAAGAAAATCTAGAGAATAAAATAACAATTAAAGAATCGGTTCCTCATAATGAAATACAAAATTACTATAAATCGGCAAATGTTTTTGCTCTTGCCTATGATCCAGAGCTTGAAGGTATTCCAATGCCTATAATGGAAGCAATGGCAGTAGGTTTACCAGTTGTAATACCTTACCCTAAAGAGAATTATTCAGATGGTTTAGAGGATATTGCTATTTTTTCTAAAAGGAATCCCGATACATTTTCTAAAAACATCAGGAAACTTTTAGATGATCCAATCTTACAAAAAAAATTCTCACAGAAATCTCAAATGAAGGCTAAGGATTTTGATAGTATGAGAATTGAAAAACGGGAATCTGAAATTTACTCAGAATTAATATCAAAATCTTAATCCTAATGACAACAGATCATTTCTCGAAAATACAAATAGTTAAAAATTAAATCAAAATTAGAAGAACGTATACAAATGCAAAAAACATTAGATGCAGTAAAATCAAAATCGTGTTCTATTGAAGTATTTGGTTTGGGTTATGTTGGATTTCCTTTAGCCGTTAGATTGGCTACTGGTGGATTCAGAGTAAGAGGGATTGATATCAATACACAAAGAATTAAAAGATTAAAAAATAATGAGCTTATGGATTCTGAGCTCCATTTAAAAAATGAATTCATTCACTGTCGTGATAACAAAAATCTTGAATTAGTAACCTTTCCTACAAAATCCAAAGACCCAAAGATTGGGATAATATCGGTTCATACCCCAATACCAGATGAGAACACCCCTTCAAATAAATTTGTCAAAGAAGCTATAGAAAATTTCCTTGCAACTTCGAAAGCTTGTGATGTTATTATTCTCGAAAGCAGTGTTGGTGGTGGAACTACAGAAGAAATGGAAAAAATTGTTGAATCAAAGGGGTATAAAATAGGTCAAGACTATGGATTTTGTTTTTGTCCTGAAAGAATTGATCCTCAAAACAAAAAATGGCATCTTGAAAACATTCCCAGAATAATTTATTGTTCAGATGATACGACTTTTAAAATTGCAGAAAAAATCTACAAAAGTGTGAATAAGGCTCATCTACTTAGAGTTGAATCACCAAAAATTGCAGAAGTTGTTAAATCGTATGAAAATGCCTTTAGACTAGTAAATATTTCCCTTGTAAATGAATTAGCAATTCTGTGTGACAAGTTAGGAATTAACGTAATTGATGTCATTAAGGCGGCTGCTACAAAACCATTTGGCTTTATGCCATTTTATCCTGGTGCTGGTGCTGGAGGACATTGCATTCCTAAAGATCCAAGATTCTTGTTAGATGCGGCAAAAAAATTTGGCATAAAATTTTCAACAATTGAAAATGCCCTCCAAATTAATTTTGAAATTCCAAAATATATTTGTGATTCAATAGAAAGATCATTAGAAAAATTGAAACTTGAAAAATCCGTTTTGGTTTGTGGTTTAACCTACAAACCGGATGTGGAAGACATGCGTGATTCTCCAGGATTTAAACTACTTAATGAATTTAAAAAAAGAAATTTTAAGGTTTCAGCATATGATCCGTATTTCAAAAAAGAATTACTTTCAAAATATCTGAAAGAAAATAACCTTGAAGGTTTGGATTTTGAGAACAAAAAGGATCTTAATGATAATGATTTACAGAATATTAGTTGTTTATGTATAGTTCAACATCATACAAAAACAAAATTTAGGCTAATGGAAATTTACGAAAAATCTCTTTTACCCTTTATTTATGACTGCCAAAGTCAATTTGAGAGAAAAACTAATTCAAAAACATTGCTTGATTCACTGGGAAGCTAATTTGTACAAAAGAGTTCAATAAAGATTTGAAATGGACTCATCAAAGGTAATTTTTCCATAATTCTCAAACCAATATAATGCTTGTATGGCAAATAAAGAACCCCACGAGTTTAGTTTTTCTCGTTTTTTCCAACTAAACATTGATTTATAAAATTCTTCATAGAATCCCCCGTTTACTTTTTGATTAGAATCATTGGCCTGTAAACTAATCATAAATGAATGAAGTTTTAAGACATTTTTTATGTATTTATCATTATTGTGAAATTTATCCAAAAGGATCATCAATCGAATTATTTGTGCTATTGGATAAACTGCTTTTGATTTGTATTTTGAATTAAACCATAATCCAATACTGCCATCATCTTCAATTTGGTTTGCACACCAATCTAAGGCTTTTTCAATACTTTGTAAGTATTTTTCATTTTTGGTTACGCTAAAGACGTAAAGTAGTCCTTCCAATGCATAAGACATTGTATGCAAGTTAATCGTTTTTACATTTTCATGGAGAGAAAAACTTCCATCTTGATTTTGAAATCTAGAGTATGTATTACAAATCTTAATTGCGGAATCTAAGTAACTCTTGTCTTTTGTTATTTGATGAAGTTGTACGAATGGGATAGAGGTTTTGATGTGTAGACAACCCGACTTTTTATACCATACTTCATCGCTTTCTCTAAATTCATTTGATTTGAGTTCCATATATGGGAGAATAGTTCCCTGAATAGTTATTGCTCCCTTCAACCATTCGACAAGTTTTTTGGCATAATCTAGGAATCGCTCATCTTTAGTTAATTTGAAACAATCAAGTAATCCCTTAGTACAAATAGCAGTGTCAAATGAATATGCCAGTTGTTTTCTAGAATTATTTTCATCTTCTAATCCATGAATAATTCCACCAAATTTTTCAAAGATTCCTATTATCCAGTTAGATGATGCTTTTGCCAATTTGATGTATTGATCATTTTTCTCAAGTTGATGTAGGAAACAAAATGTACTTACAGTATAACCTGTGATTTCTGGATAGAGGAATCCAAATTTTTCATTTTTTTTATCTAAGAAAGAATGAACTGCACCGTAATTTTCATTATTAGGATGTGAGATAACTAAACCAGAGTTTAAAATCCAGTTCTTTACATTTTCATAAGAAGTAGACAAGTTCTTAGCATAACATTTTAGTGCTTCAATAAAAGCTTAAACGTAGTGAATATACTTTTCATGGTATTTCGTTTTGCTCCACATAGTGGTGGAGCTGTAATTGTAGCTACCGAGATTGCAAATAATCTAGCAAAATTAGGTCATGAAGTTACTGTTCTCACGCCGGATTTTCCACAATCAGGTCATAAATATGAACCTGAATTGAATTCAAGAGTTAAAGTAATTAGAGTTGAAACTCCATCAAAATCAAATCTAAAAGTTGCTGCAAGGCGTTGTAAACCTAATTTAGAAAAAATGGGAAAGTTATTAGGAAAAAAAGAGAAATTCGATTTTGTTTTAACAATATTTCATCCATTTCATTTAGTACCAAATGCAGCAATATCTTGTGCCAAGGCTCTTGGAATTCCATCTATAATCAAAATTGATGACGCAGTTTATGAAAAATCATCTGGTTTAAAAGCTATACAAAGGAAAATTGAAAGAATGATCAGTACTCGCTTCCTTAGAAAGGCATCAAGAATTTTAGTTTCTAATGAACCTACCAAAGAAATCATGAAATCGTATTACAACGTAGATGAAGAAAAAATATTAATCGTTCCTAATGGTGTGGACCTTTCTTTTTTTAGTCCAGCAAAAAAAGACCCTAAGAAATTAGTTTTTTCTGGTGTCATGTATCATCATCGAGGTTTGGATGTACTTCTGGATTCAGCTCCAGTTGTTATCAAGGAAGTACCAAATGTAAAATTTGTTTTATTGGGGGATGGTCCTGAGATGAAGAAACTCCAAGAACTTGTAACGAAAAATAATTTGGAATCTAATATTGAGTTAAAGGGATGGATAGAACGGCAGAGTATTCCTACTCATCTTTCTGATGCATCTATAGGAATTGGGCCTTTAAAGAGAACTACGGTTACAGAAAACGCATTACCCATAAAAGTACTAGAGTATATGGCTTCGGGATTACCAATTATTGCAAAAACAGGAACCTTACCAAATGATATACTCATAAATAATGAAAATGGTTATTTTATTGACAATTCTTCTGAATTATCTGAAAAAATAATCAAACTGCTGAAAAATCCTGAGTTAGTTGAAAAAATGGGTAAGAATTCACTTAGTATGGTACAAAAATTTTCTTGGGAAAAAATTGTCAAATCCATTATTGACATCTATAATCAATTTTAACAAAACTTTATTGTTCAAATAATTATATCTGATTAATAGGTAGTTCAAATGTCAAAAAAAGTAAATTACGGCTTATTCCTTTGACAAAATAAATTTGTAAAAATTTCTTTATTTGGATAATTTTTTAATAATTCGTCATTGTTAGTTTTTTCTAACTTTTTATTTTTCTCATTGATATTATATATTGTAAAGCCCAGTTGTTGTAAATTATTTAAAAAATCATTTGGATCAAAACCAAATTTTTTAAGTTCACTCGTATGGAATTCGGTTAAAATTTTAATATTCTTATTTTTTTCTAAAAAATTTCTCATTCCCTCTAGGGCTAGACCTTCAGCTCCTTCAATATCCATTTTAATTAGATTTATTGGATAGTCATATTGACTGAAATAATCATCTAAAGAAATTGAAGGAATTTCAGAATTTGTAGTACTTGTATTTGAGACGTATTTTTGTATCAAAGTGATATTTTGATAATTGTTTAAATGAACATTTTTTGTCAACACAGAAAATTTGTCAGGATTAGGTTCAAAAGAAAAAACTTTTCCTTTAGTTCCAGTCCATTTTGCAAAAAGTAGAGTATAATACCCAATAGACGCTCCGATATCAACAACAAAATCCCCCTTTTTGATCTCTTTTTTTAAAATTTCAGTTTCAAATGGCTCAAAAATTCCAAATGTAGATAACTGCATACTATCGCCTCCTTTCAAAAGATACATTTTATTTCCTTGAACGTCATCAACATAAGTGACCCACATTTTCTTTCTGAAGGAATTGTTAATTGATTGTACTATGGAATATTTCTTTAATCCTCGACCAGCAAGTAATTTATGAACCCCTTTGTATATAGGAAGTACAAGTTTTCTTTTTATCAATCTCAATTACAAATTAATTTAATGGATTTAAGCTATATGGGCTATTGATACCAAATTGTATGATTACTCAATTCTAAAGGTTTTTTTGTAAGATTTCTATAATTTTTTTAGAAGCATCGCCCTTTCCGAACGGAGAATTTCTAGAGGGGATAGTTGGGTCGCGAATTGTCTTTTTTATTGCTTTAACTATACTTCTTTTCTCAACGCCTACAACTTCCGACATGCCAGCTGTTACTGCTTCTGGTCTATCTGTGGTTTTCCTTGTAACTAGAACTTTTTTCCTAATTTTTGGTGCTGTTGCTTCTTCTTGTATTCCACCAGAGTCAGTAACAATGAAAGAACAATTCTTCATCAATTCTAGCATCTCAAAATATCCTACAGAATCTAACAAAAGCACATTTTCAGATTTTGATAATTTTTCATACAGATTAAACTCTCTCAATCGTTTAGCAGTTCTAGGGTGTACTGGAAAAATTACATCGTGTTTTACCTCTAAAATTCCACTAATTATAGAAACCAGAGTTTTTTCATTATCTACATTCTCTGATCTATGTAATGTCATGAGAATGTAATCATTAACATTAACTGTTAGACTGCTTTTTCTTGATGACATTCCAGCATATGTATTAATGGAGTCTATGATTGTATTTCCTGTTAAGAAAATCTTACCATGAACATGTTCTGAGATAAGATTATTTTTTGAGTTTTTTGTCGGAGCAAAAAGATATTCGGAAATGTGGTCAGTGGCAATTCTATTATGCTCTTCTGGCATTCTCCAATCAAAACTTCTTAGACCAGCTTCGACATGGCTAATAGGGATTTCTGATTTTAATGATGCAAGTGATGCAGCCAACACTGTATTTGTGTCTCCTTGTACAATTACAGTATCTGGCTTTATTTTCTTGAAGATTTTGGGAAGTTTTGTTATGATTTCACCGATTTGGGTAGATGGGTCAGAATGTGAGATTTTTAGAGAATAGTCAGGTTTTCGTAATCCCAGCTGTTCAATAAACCTAAGACCCATTTCATAATCATAGTGTTGACCAGTGAAAATGACTTGAGAGTTGTTTTTGTTTAGCTTGTTTATTATCGGTGCAAGTTTGATGATTTCTGGTCTGGTTCCTAAGACAATAGCAATTTTCATGGATATCTTTTCGGTTATTGAATAGTTCTTATTATGATTATAGAACCAATTCGTAGATATTCAAGTAAATATTCTCAAACACATAAAGGTGAAACAATTAACAGGTTCATATTCATTAATTGATATTATTAGAATATTGTTCAGATTAAAATGAAGATACTTTTCATAGCACCCAGATATAGTGGAGGAATTGGTGGTCATGCAGTTAGAGTTGCTGAAAAACTAAGAGAAAATGGTTTTGATGTTAAACTAATGGACGCGCCAAAAATTCCCATCAAAAATCTAAAAAATCCAAGTTTTGCTATATTGAGTACTATAAAGGCAATTCTATCTAGGGAAAAATTTGATGTAGTTCATGCATTTAATGTACCATCTGCTTTTGCAATGCGATATGTTAAAGCCAAAAAGAAAGTTCTGTCTGTACATGGAGTATACTCTGAACAAATAAGCTCAATTCATTCTGATGCTACTTCGTCAGTAGTAAATCTTGTAGAAGTTAGGATTCTAAAATGGGCTGATAAACTTACAACAAACTCAAGAGATGTACAAAAAATCTACAAAGAAAAATATGGTTTAGACTTTGAGTATCTTCTTGGACCTATTGATATAGAAAAATTCAAAGGGATTGAAGCTGTAAAATCAGATACTAATGAAAATCAGGTTATTTACATTGGAAGAGATAGTCCTGAAAAAGGAATTGATATTCTAAAGAGTATTGAAAAACAAATTAAAGGAAAAGTGGTTTATTGTACCAATGTTGAATGGAAAAAAGCAATGTCGATTTTAAAATCCTCTAACGTTCTAGTTTTACCTTCTAGAATTGAAAGCATACCAAATGTAATCAAAGAGGCATTTTTTCTTAAAGTGCCAGTTGTTGCAACTAATGCTGGTGGTATTCCTGAGATTGTGACGCATGGAAAAACAGGTTTACTTGTTCCACCAAATGAACCACAAAGTTTAGCAGATTCAATTAATCATCTATTGGAAAATAAAGAATATGCAAAAAAGCTGGCAGATGCCGCATATGAATTTCTGATCAATAATTTAACTTGGGATATACTTTTACCAAAATATATTAAATTTTATGAAGATTTGGTAAAGGAATAAAAAATATGATTATTTTTCTATCTTTGGAAAAATTTTTTTCAATCCCTCCTCTAGAGTTGTTTTAGGTTCCCAATTGATAAGACTTTTTGCAAGAGAAATATCTGCCTGACTTTTTTCAATATCTCCTTCTCTTGGTTTCTCATAGATTGGCTTTATTGACAATCCTGATAAGTTAATCATAATCTCAGCAAGTTGCCGTACTGAGGTCATCACACCAGTTGCTATGTTGATAAACGCATGCTCAGTTTTACTCTCAAAAGCAAGAACATTTGCTTCTACTACATCATCAACAAATGTAAAATTACGTAATTGGTTTCCGTCCCCATAAATAATTGGGGGTTTATGGTGTATAAGTTGTTCAATAAATTTTGGAATAACACCTGCATAATTTGGATTCTGACCAATTCCAAACACATTGAAATATCTTAAACCAATTACCTTCACACCGAGTTTTGAGTATTTTTCAGCAAATTGTTCTGCTTCTAATTTTGATTGTCCATATGGATTCAAAGGTTTTTTTGCTGCATCTTCTTTTATTGGAAATTTATTTTGATTACCATAAACACTTGAGCTACTAGCATAAACTACTTTAAAACCAAATTCTTTTGCAAGTTTTAATACATTTTCAGTACCAACTGCATTTACTCTGCGATATTCTTCAGGTTCTTTGAATGATTGTGGAACAGAACCAAGAGCTGCTTGATGAAAAATTCCATCAGTATTTTTTACAACGCTTTTCATTGCATTATAATCTAGTATGTCTATTTTTTGAAAATCAATTTTATCTTCCATTTCTTTTAAATTTTCAAAACTACCACGACGAAGACTATCTATAACGCTTACATTGTGACCTTTCTTGATTAGGTATTTTGTAAGATGACTGCCAATAAAACCAGCACCACCGGTTACAATTAGTTTCACAAAATCTGTTCCAATGGTCGTTACTTTAAGTTTTGATTAGAATTTACACATTACCAAGGATTTCTGTAGCTCTATGTTAATGCTTGAGATGCTTCATGAAACATTTGGCTTTTTGCACATCCTGCTGCAAGTTCATCTCCTGCCCCACGTCTCATTAGACCTCTGTAAAGACCATCTTCTAGTTTAACGCCTTCTCGTTTTTCCCATTCTTCTACAGTGATAGAATATTTCTTTTGAATTCTATCTCTGTACCATTCTGGGATTACATTAAAGGCACAGAATGGAACGATTCTAAGATCGGGAGTAAGATAGTGAATATCACATCTTTGCAGTCTTTCTAGGTCTTCATTATATTTGTCTTGGAAGTGCATCATACCAAGGAATAATCCTTTAACATGCCATGATCCTACTGACTCAAAAGATCTCTTCATTAGGATACTTCCAAACATTCGTGCAAGGTCTAATCCTGCGGGTTGTTTTTTGGTATCTACAAAACCTTTGAGTTTTCTTACTACCTCAAGCATCGTAAAGTACTTGTTTTTGCCGGAGCGAATCTCTTCGGCTTTGTCTTCAAATAATTCTAACATTCCTTGAATGTCACAGAATCTGGGCATTGGTACTAGTTTTTTGGTGTCTTCATCCTGAAAGACATAGGTACCAGCCCCACATGCAAAGTGAATAGATAATTCGTATTTTGGTTTACTTGAGAATGCCTCAATTACGTTTGTAAGTGGCATGCAGCTTGGAACTGGGTACCAATCATCTACTGTAACCTGACCGCTAGTTTGCTCTTCAATTCTTTGAATACAATCAGGAATGGTAATTCTATATTTCTCACGTTCTTGCTTTCCCATTCTTCCAGTCAGGGAGACGGGTTGGAAGTTTACAGCGTGAACTACATCCATATTTTTTTGAGCATATCTTATAATTCCTCCTAGTTCATGATCATTAATTGATTTGATAACAGTTGGAACAAATACTACGGTAGAGCCTGTTTTTCTACAACTGTCTAGTGCATAAGGAATTTCCCAATGATTCTTTGGATTTGTTCTTGCAGTTACGCCATCAAAACTGAGATAAAGATTGTTACAACCGGCTAGTCTTACTTCACGTGCAGCCTCTGGATCTAAGGCATGTCTAATTCCGTTTGTATTCATCTGAATATGGTCTACGCCTTCTTCTTTCATTATCTTGATAACGTCACAAATATCATCTCTTAGCATTGGTTCACCACCAGTAATCTGCATGGAGTTTCCTGGAATTGGTCTTTCAGCCCTAAGTGTTTTCATCATTGCTCTGACTTGGACATGATCTGGTTCATACATGTACGCTCCTTCAAGGCCTTTCTTTACGTAGAAGAAACAGTACCAGCATGTAAGATCACATCTATTAGTTACAATCATGTTAGCTAGGCCACTGTGGGATAGGTGGTTTGAACACAGTCCACAATTGTTAGGACACGAACATTTGTCAGCCATAATGACGTTAGGTGCATGAGCGCCCTTTCCGTCTACCCAATAAGTGCTAAATTTCTTATACATATCATATGATCCAAAGTAAAGTTCTTCACACTCACCGTGAGTGGGACAAGTCTTTGACATGAAGACTTTGCCGTCTCTCTCAAAGACTTCTGCATCCAGAATCATATTGCAGTCTGGACAAATACTTTGAGTAAACCTAATAGTAGATTTTTTTCCTAATTGTTTAGTAGATTGATTAGCAATCTGAATAAGTGCCATTCCTATCAAATGGCATTTTTCTGATATGGTATATAATGACTTTCATACTTGCCCCCGTGGGATAAAGGAGAAACATGCGTATGGGATTTAAATACCAAAAAAAGACGTTTAGATCGCATGAGTATCTCAGACAAAACACGAAAGTCACTTGATAAGATAGGGCTTACAAGCTATGAGATCAGAACTTTTACTTCGTTACTAAAGGGAGGTGAACTTACTGCATCCGATTTGAGTCAGAAATCTGGCGTACCTTATTCGAAAATTTATGAGGTATTAGGAACTTTAGAAGAAAAAGGGTGGGTCGGTTCAGATGATTCACGGCCTACAAAATATTTTGCAAAATCTCCATCAACAGCGTTGGAAACTACAAAACAAAAACAAGAATTAGAATTTAAGAACAATCAAAATATTATTTTAAATGAATTAATTCCACTTTACGAAAAGAGTGGTACCAGTGAACGCCCAGACATATGGGTATTGTCTGGCATTGTTAACATTGTCTCAAAGGTATTAGAAATGATAGATTCTTGCAAAAATGAGGTAATGATTGCTGTACCGAGAGCTAGTGAAGATCTAATTAAACAAGCATTACCTAAGCTTAGATTATTACATGACAAAGGAGTTGATATAACTATTCTCATATCTGACACCATAGACAAAGATTCACTTAAGGCAATATCAAGAGTTGCTACAGTAAAGGTGAAAAAAGGTCTTTTTGGAGGAGGTATAATTTCCGATAAACGTTATGTGGTTATACTCCTTGGGCCAGAGGTTAGTGATTCTTCTTCTGCTGATATTGTTGCTATTTGGGCAGATCATGCAGGCCTAGCAGGATTTGCAAGAGAATATTTTGAATATTTATTAAAAGATTCAAAGAAGGTAGAGTAAATGAGCGAAGAAATTCTTTTTGTAGGAACTGCAGAAGCAGAACACGTTGAGATGTACCTTAAAGCAATTTGGCATATTAAAGAAAAAAATGAATCTGTAAAAATTAGCACGATTGCAAAAATGCTCAATGTTAGGCAACCAAGTGTTGTTCAGATGTTAAAAAAACTTAATGAGAAAAATCTGGTAAATTATAGTAAAGCGGGAGTAAAACTGACTGAAGAAGGTGAAAAAATAGGTGCTAGTATGATGCGAAATAGTAGACTGTTAGAGGTTTTGATGGAAAGTGCACTTAAAGTAGAAATAGATGAGGAAATGGTTTGTGGCATTGAACATCATATGAATAAGCAATTTACAGATGCACTATGCACTATGTTAAAACACCCAAGAAAATGCCCACACGAAAATGAAATCCCTCGTGGGGAATGTTGTAAAAATAATTCTTAGCTCTAGAATATTTTTTTTAATCAATATTTATCATAGATAATCTAGAAACAGAAAAAGAAGAAATACTACCTCGGAATCTTCATAGTATGACGTGCTTTTGTGGTTGTCAAATCTTTGAAAAAGATCCAAATGGTTTCAGAGTAGGTTGTGTGAAATGTAATCATGGTGCACAAAATCATGAAGATGAATTCAGAGAAGCTTCAAGAGCTAATGAGAATCGAAGTCAGAAAAGAGACACTGATTTTGGTTAGAAAAAATTCTTTATTCTCCAATAATCTTGACTAGAACACGTTTTTGTCTTCTTCCATCAAATTCTCCATAAAAAATCTGTTCCCACGGACCAAAATCCAACTTGCCATTAGTTATCGCCACAACAACTTCACGCCCCATTAATTGCCGTTTTAGATGTGCATCTGCATTATCTTCTCCAGTTTTGTTGTGTTCATATTGATCGATTGGTGCATGTGGAGCTAACTCCTCAAGCCATTTATCATAATCTTTGTGTAATCCCTTTTCATTGTCGTTAATGAAAACACTAGCAGTAATATGCATTGCATTTACCAAACATAGACCATCTATGATGTTACTTTTTTTTATTAATTTTTCAATTTGAGGTGTTATATTTACAAACGCTCTTCTAGTTTTTGTGTTAAATGTTAGATAGTCAGTTAGAGAATTCATGTTTTACCAAGTGTAACATATGTCATAAAAATCCTAAGATGCAGGCTCAGAACTCAAGATCCCTATCATCAAATCAGAGGGATAGAATCATCAACGCCTGCATAGTAAAATCAGTCTAATACTAATTGAATTTTTCAAGAACCTTGATAAATGGCTTGTGTCCAAATATCTTAAATGGTTAAGATAGATACTCCAGCGTCATTAGAAAGCTTCAGACGTTTTATTATTACTAGTACATGTAGTTCATTTGCTCCAAGTAGCTATCTAGAAGATTACGAAGTTTTTCCAGAACGAGACGATTCACTTGGATCAATCTACGTAGAAGCAGCTGATAAAGTTACTTTGAAAAAAATTCGTGAGATTACTTTTGTTAATGCAAGAGATGTTTTAGGAATAATCTATAATTCAAAAAGTGGTAATACGCAATTAAAATGGCGTCAAATTAGGAGACTAAACGGCAAAGTTACAGGTGAAGCATCACCAAATTCACTTGTAAACTTGGCAGAAAGTGGTGTAATAACAATGGAATGGGTTGAAAACTATGTACGAAAAAAAGCAGAAGAAGATAAAACAAACGTTAAGGAAATAACGAGCTAGTCGTTATTTCTGTATGTTAATAATCAGATTTCAATAAAATGATTACAAAAATTTTGGATGATAATTCCATTTCATTAATTCCTGAAGAATCAGATGATTTGTTAATCCTCCGTAGGATAATAAAAACAGGAGATCGAATTGTAGGTACTACAAGCCGTGTTATCAAACAAGATAAGGAATATTCAAGACCTGATAGAGGAGACAGAGTAAAAATAAGAATCGCATTAGATGTTGAAAAAATCTCATTAGATAATGTTTTAGATCGACTAAGAGTTACAGGCAAAATTGCTGAATCTAGCAATGAATCTGTTCCACATGGTTCTCATCATTCTTTTCTGATAAAAGTGAATGAAGGTTTTAATTTAATAAAGAAACATTGGGAAGAGGTTGAAAAAAAATTAATTCATTCTAAAGAACAAAAATTTGGTTTTCTTTTGATTGCCATTGATACAAGTGATTGTGGCATTGGCAGACTAAAAGGAACTCATCTAGAATTAACACCAAATATTTATTCTGGGGCAAGTGGAAAACAATATAAATCTAATTTTAATATTGAAAAATTTTTTGATATAATTCAAAGAGCTGTTTTTTCATCTCTCAAAGAAGGAGACACTATCATAATTTTTGGGCCTGGTGAAACTAAGAAAAAATTTAGCAATTATATTCAAAAAACTTCTGTTGGTCAAAAACACAAAATCCAAGTAATTGAAGGAATAGATTCAGGTGGAGAAGATGGAATCTATACGTTTACGAAATCACAATCTATGAAGGAAATAATGTCTGAGAGTAAACTTGCTAAGGTTTCATCCATTATTGATGAGATAATGTACAGGGCTAATAAGAAAAGCAGGAAATTTACTATGGGTTTTGAAGAAACAAAAAATGCTAATCAATTTGGAGCTATAGATTCTTTGGTATTTTCAGAAAAAATTATTCAAACCGAAGACGAGGAAAAAATAATTGAATTTTTAAATGATGCTGAAAGCAAGGGGGTCAAAGCATACAGTGCTGATTCAACTACAGATGTGGGATTGAGAGTAACTGGTTTAGGTGGAATAGTTTCTTTGTTAAGATTTCCAGTGGAAGCCTAATTCGTTGATTTAATTAACCACTTTAGGTATGGTTGATTAATTGAGCTAATATCAATTTCTGCAATTTCAGGAATATCATAAGGATGCGTTTTTTTGATGGCTTTTTTCAAAGCACTTTTATTTTTTTGAGTTGTTTTGAAAAGAACTAAAAATTCAGAGCTATTTTCTATTTTTCCCTTCCATGAATAAATCGAAGAAATTTTTGAAATGTTAACACAGGCTACAAGGCGTTTTTTAACTAATTCATTTGCAGTTTTTGTTACTGTTTTTTTGTCCGGATAAGTTGATATAATTATCACAGGTTTCATAGTAACCGATAAATTTACCTGATTAAAAAAAGTAACAATTACTTTGGAACTAGATTTTATTACAGAAAATTCGATTATTTACGTCCTTATGGCATGGGTAGTAATTGTTTTAGTAGCAAAAGGGCTAAAATTAGAAAATCGAGGTTTTGAGATTAAAGCTTACAGCCTAACTTACAAAAATTATGGAGTACAAGCTACTCTCACAAAAATGTTGAATCGGACAAGAAGAGGAATTAGAGTTTTTGCAGATATTAGTGTTATTGCAGGATTTTTAATGATGGGGTTTGCCTTCTGGTTCTTACTAAATAATGTCTCAAATTATTTTGTAGAACCAACAGAGTTTTCAGAATTAACAGTACTAATTCCAGGGGTTACCTTAACATCTTCAGCTTCAATTACCTACTTTCTGTTATCCATTCCAATTGTTTTAGTAATTCATGAGGGTGCACATGGAATTGTAGCTACATTAGAAAAAATTAAGATAAAAACGGGAGGCTTTGCTATCTTCATAGCTCTATTTGCAGGATTTGTAGAACCAGATGAAGAAGAATTTAACAAGGCAAAAAAGATCTCAAAACTAAGAGTAATTGGTGCTGGTGCTACATCAAATGTTATTTTTTCTTTTGCATTAGGAGCTATCCTACTGACAAATCCTCTTTTTGCAATAGTATTACCTGAACCAATTCTTGGATGGATGTATGAAGAACCAGATGGTGTATTGGTATTATCCATAATTGAAGGATCTGGAGCAGAAAAAGCAGGACTTCAGCCAAATGATATAATCACAGCAATAAACGGCATTGATGTAAGGACTCCCCTTGATTTTCAAAAAGTTGACATTGTACCAGGTCAGACAGTTAATGTATCTATTTTACGTTCTGGACAACAATTAGAATTACCAATTGTAATTATGCCTTCTGAAGATGATCCTGAACGAGGATTGATTGGTATAATAAGAGATAATTCATTTGCATACAAACCAGTTTATAATTTCATTGAGTGGAATAATCCTTCTTTATCGATGTTCTTACTATGGTTGTGGATGATTTCATTTTTCATTGGCATCATAAACATGTTACCGTTACCGATACTTGATGGTGGAAAATTCATTCATAGTATTATAGATAAGAAAATTTCAGAGCGAACAGTCAATGGTCTTATGTGGGGAATTTATGGATTTACTTTTGCATTATTTGGTTTAAACATAGCACTTTCTTATATGAAATCTGGATGGTTTACCATCTAAAATTTTATCATATTTATTAAAATTCATTAAATCTATATCATACATAGTTAAGTTATTGATATGAAATGTGATAGATGCCAAAATGTAGCTGCATACTCTCGTAAATATTCGGGTGAAAACCTATGTTCTATTTGTTTTTCAGATTCAATTTTACGAAAAACTGCAAAAACTATTTCTAAATTCAATATGATAAAAAATAATGAGCTTGTTTGTGTGGCTGTATCAGGTGGAAAAGATTCGCTAGCATTATTACATATTCTTCATCAAATGTCTAAAAATCATAATTTTAGGATTAAAGTGATAACAATTGATGAAGGAATTCTTGATTATAGGAGTGAGGCATTAGAAATTGTTAAGAGTTTTTGTGGAAAAATTAACGTGGATCATTTAGTGTATTCTTACAAGGACATGTTTGATCTGACACTAGATGATGCTCTGAATTTAAGAGAAAATGAAAAAATGTCTTCATGTTCTATATGTGGAACATTAAGGCGAAGAGCGATGGATTATGCTGCTAAAGATATAGGTGCAGATGTAATTGCAACTGGCCATAATTTAGATGATAATCTTCAAAGCTTTTTCATCAATATGTTATCAGGGGACACAAACAAAATTGGTTGGATGGATCCTGACACCTCAAAAAACTCTTTGAGGAAGGTAAAGCCGTTTTGTGAAATTTATGAATCGGAAATTGTTTTTTACGCCTTTATTAATGAAATTCCATTCCAGACAGAGCTATGTCCACATATGAATGAGGGAATACGAACAGAAATTCGTGAATTTTTAAATTCTTTGGAAGGACAACATTCAGGAATAAAAAACAATCTTTTCAATTCGTTTCTTAAAATTTCAGGAATAGTGAAGGATTCAAACAATAAAGAAAGACGAATTTGTCCAAACTGTGGGAATGAATGTACTGGAAAAATTTGTTCTGTGTGTAATTTAGTTCTAAAACTAAATCAAAAGCAATCCTAATGCAAATATAATAATTCGTATTACAAAAAGATGGTAGTAGGTAGGATCAGGGTGC
>Ga0209542_10002678_pt1 | contig 39432 bp, 40 predicted proteins | sample RifCSPhighO2_01_FD_184028 | JGI IMG/M metagenome (GOLD analysis project Ga0209542, IMG submission 184028) | Soil microbial communities from Rifle, Colorado - Rifle CSP2_plank highO2_0.1 (SPAdes) (version 2) | ecosystem: Environmental > Terrestrial > Deep subsurface > Rock core/Sediment ... | reverse complement strand
GATAGGCCATGCTTCTGGCGTAGTTTTCATAGACCATCTTTTTTATGAGATTTATGCTGGTAATATCCCCTTAATCCTACCAGCGACGGCGCCGCAGGGGTATTACCGATGTATCTCATCTTCTTCAGTCTCATTTTTCAACAAATCATACATGCGCAATCTCATCCGTCAGCGCCGGATGAGTCGTCTGATCGTCATAAGCAAAAGAAACCGCAGGCAACAATAACAATAAAAAGAGCAAGCCGAATATTCTTGAGCGGGTTTTGCCACCAGGCAACCCCGAGAGCCGCTTCGGCCGCGAGGAAAGCAAAATAATATTTGGCTTGTTCTTGCACATTAAACCCAACTAAGCAAAATCTACTTGAGTGGTCAAGCTCAAAGCGCCCGCTCTATTTTCTTCTGCCCATATACACTCCGAGAAACGCACCCACCAAAGAAACCACGATGTCCAAAGCCCCGATAATCACAATAAAAACCGGCGCCACCACCAGCACCCCCAGTATCCCCAAGCCGGTTTTTTCCAAATGAACAAAAGCAAAATAAACCCACACATTTACCCCAGCCGCAAAAATCCCCAAAAACGGCGCTGCAAGTAAGGTCCAATATCTTTTTATTTTAAATCCAATCAAATAGGAAACTCCGAACACCGCCGAAAACAAAATCCAAAATATGTAATTCATATTCTCCTAATTTTTTGTTGGCCAGAACATAAATCCACTAAATCGTAATGGATTCTGAGTTTTTATTCAAGCTCGTTTTTGATTTTGACTGGAGATTATAATTTTTTATTATCTCTAAACAATCTTTGTACGCTTCTGCCTTGCCGCAAATAAATTCATTCATTCCAAATTCTACTATTTTCTTATTATCTGGAAATTTCTTTTGGCAAGCATTTTTATAGCTGCGAACTAATTTAAAAATTTGTAATTCCAAAGATTTTTTATTGATTTTTTCTAAAAATCCTTTGGCCATAAACTCGATGGTTGACTCATCCAAATTTTTTAAATTTTCCCAAAGCTGAAAGGTCTGATATTTATCGTCCAGCTTGATATTCTTCCATTCGTTTGGTTCAATTTCTACAAAATCATCATCTTCTTCGGAGTATTCGCGATTCATAACAATAAATGGGAAATAAAAATTTTTATTTGTATCTAAATATTCTAATATTTGAATTGCCAATTCTCTACTAATATCCATACCCGATCCTTGATCGTTTTAGTACAATAGTCAAAAGTGGATAACTATTACCGTAAACAATAACGTCCTTGTCCCATAAATTGCAGATAGCCCTTATCTCTTAAAATCTGCAACTGTTGACGGATTTTGTCTTTGACATGTCGGTTGCCGGGGTGTTTGTTGCCCAATTCGCGTTCAAACGCATATACATCGTCCAAAATGAAATTGACCCGATTGAGCTTCTCAATGCATTTCATAACATCCAACACCCACCCGCGTGCGCCAATTTCTTTCTCCTCGCGCAAAAACAAGGTTTTCTGCCATTGCGAAAGCACTTTCTTTTTCGGTTCAATAACATGATTTTTAATAAAAAATATTTTTCCTGCAGATGGGATATTTTGAAAAGAAATATTGCAGCCAATCCAGCCAGCACGCCTCGCCGTTTGTGAAAGCGGCTTGCGTTTTTCGATTATCTCGGGGACGAAAAAATGTTTCGGTACAACCAAAAAATTTGACACATCAAAATTAGCCGAGTTATAACTCAATAAAAACAAATTTGGTATCACATTGCTTCGTAGACGCTCCATCATTGTCCGATATGCGCCATCGACAATTTTTGTGCCAAAATTTTCCTGTTTACTTTTTAATTCGTAGTCCTCATTACAGTTTGAGCAATAAAAATCCGCAACAGGCCGATTATTTGGATACTTGTCAATGTTTAAGCGCCCGCAATTAGGACAGAAGGCGACATTATCAACCCACGCTTCCGTCAAAACACGCGCTTTTTGTTGAGCACTTTTATAATTTTTCGCAAGTTTTGTATCAAAGGTTAGTTGCATGGAAACGTTTGATGAAATTGTCAACATCCAATCAAATTACAAATCCAAAATTTTCCAAACGCCATTCGGGCCCCTAGCAATATCTATAGCCAAAGCCAGTTGATTAGAATCATTATAAATATAAAAGGTAAAACGTGTATCACTAAGCGCTTTTTTTTCTTTAGGCCTATTTAAATCAGATGCCATAAGACCTAGTTGATTTTTATTTTTGATTTCTATTAATTTCCCTCTCCACTTTTCCTGTTCATCAATCACAAAATATTTCGCTGCCAAATCGGTGTCGCCTTTTTTGAGGGCGTCAATGAAGAAGGCGAGGGTTTCTTCGGGCGTTTTGCCGCCGTAAGTGTCCTCGGTGTAACGCTTTTGCGTGGCGTCGTATGCCGCTTGCTGGCGCGCCTGCTCGCGCTGAATTTTGTATTTCGCGTAAAAATTAGTTCCCGAAACCACCAAAAACCCGAGCGCCACCAGCCCCAACAGCCCCGCAAAAAATTTCCAAAAATGTTTATTAAGCAAACTCATGGTTATTTTCTAACCCTAGCTCCGGTCACCCTTTCCGTCAAGCCGCCCACCCCCCACCTCTCCACAAAAACATTCCGACATTCTCAAGAATGTCGGAATGTTTTTAGAAAGCTGGAGAAAATTTTGCCGTATGGAGAAAGTGTGTGGATAACGGATCGACCTCTGTATTCTTTGTTGATGAGTCCGGCGTGAGCAAGACGCCGGGTATGCTCCGAGATGGTTTTGAAATTACAATTTAAACTATTCGCGATTTCCTCAACCGTAAGACTATCGTTTTGGGAAACCAACAATAAAATATCAATCCTCCGGTGGTTAGCAACCCCCTTGAAATGCCGTTCCATCTGTTTTGCTGTTTTTAAATTTTTCGCCATACCCTACTTTACCACAACATTCCGACATTCTCAAGAATGTCGGAATGTTGTATGCGGTTGTATGCAGAGATTAGATTTTATAAATTCTATGCCACCAGTATTTACCTTGCCGGAAACCCAGATATGCGCCCGCCAAAAAAACGACAACCGCACCGATGTTATGTATCAAAACCCACGTCTCCCACGTCATCCCGAGGCCGTATGTCGCGAAATTATTAATCAAAAGATTGATATACCAAATTTCAATAATTGCGTGTGCCAAAAACTGCAAAATAATCCCAAGGAGAATGAATAAAATTATGTAGATGGTCTTTTTCATGTGTGACGCTATAATGGATACAGAACAAAAATGCGTATGAAAAAATTTCTGTGGTGGTTCGTATTTGACATCATTGACCCGATTTTGAGCCAATTCATGCTTTGGTACATGCGCTTTATAGTCGTTGCGGTTGCATCGGTATTTATTGTGCATTTTCTAAAAGTCATTTTTGGAATAGATTTGATTGCATACTTTTTTCAATAATATCACGAAACGTTTTTGATCAAATTAAAGTCCGCTTGAGCGGATTTTTTTTACTGCAGTTTGTAAATATTAAAAATTAATTTGATAATCTTAAAAATTTTCATAATTTTTTATCCGCCGCCCTGCCAGCGCAAAATCGCTTTAAACGGATAAATCAGCATAATGATGTTTAACGCAAGATTGTCGCGAATGTAATAGCCCACAAAAAGCTCCAGTCCGATTGCGATTAAAACAATCGTCCACATCGGCATGCGCCAAGCCATCCAGAACCCCAGAACCATAAAAAGCGCGTCAAAAACCGAATTAATAACGCTGTCTCCGTAATAATCCAAAGAAATCGTGGTTTCGCGGTATCTGTTTATAGTAAAATCCGTATTTTCAAAAATTTCCCAGCCAACCTCCACAAACAAAGCGAGTAAAAATCTCAAACCGAGCGACCAGCCGCGCTTCCGGCCAATACGCCAGAAAAACCAATAAAAAATAAAGCCGTGAATGATATGTGAAAAAGAATACCAATCGGAAAGATGCTGGGAATTTTCGGAGCTTACAACCACGCCCTGCCAAAGCTTTACATAACCGCATTTGCAAATCGGCACCCTTCCCATCCAAAGCAAAATAGCGGCAAACACCAAAAGAACCGCAATTGCGGCAGTAAACCAAAACCAAGAAAAGCTTTTCATTTATTCATATTAGCACAAATAAAAAAGCGCCCGCTGGAGCGGGCGCACTAATTTACTACAAATTTTGCCTTGAGATGACGCAGCGTAGAAAGGCGGTAATTGCCTGCAAGGGTGGCTAAAATTTCCGTTTCTTTTTTTGTTAATTTTGGCTTTGTAAGAAAATCGCGAGCGAGAAGCATTAGATCGTATCTAGGCGCTCCCAAAATCGCTTGAATGTATCTGGAATTCTCCCGCAAAAAATCGGATAGCTCGTCGTAATCAATATACAAAGAAGAATCTCCGAAATCAATCCGCTTCCAACAGCGGTTAAGTTTGAGCCGACCGTAGCGCCACATCTGATGCACAATATTTTGAGATTTTTTGCCGTTTTCCGAATCGGTAACATCTTGGCTGACGGCTATGCCAGCTTTGCTAAAATAAAAAACGAATTCGTCCCATTCGTGTATTTTTACCGTACCCTCTCCGGGATATTCCCGCAAAAAATAATCTGTGCCTTCAACCCACTCGTAAAGATAAGCCTCTTCTTTTTCTTTCTGGTCGCTTACGGAACCCAACGGTCTGGCGATGTGCGGAAAAGTGTATCGGCCGACTTGGCAAAAATAATCATCCAGTTTTTTTAATATTAAATGCTTGAAAAACAAACGGTCGCCCATGCCGGGATTCGGCGAAAAACATTTTCTGTAAGCCGCTATCGCAATCTCATTGCTTCGCATCGCTCCGCCCCAGCCCGGAAAAAAATTGCGGGCTTCCGCAGACACTTCGGCTTCTTCACCAGCTCCACCTTCATCAAGCGGATCAATCACAATGTGATTCTTCACAGAATGTCACAATTCTCTAATCCAAAAATAACACAAATTCGCGCACAAGCCAAACCAAAAACCGTCTTCGAAAAATCAAAAAGGGCACGCTGGTGCCCTTTTAAATTTCTCTACATCAAAATATAAAGTCCGGAGAGATAAGAAATGAGCCAAGCCAAAAAATAAAATAGCGCGTTTCGCGCTATTTTGCTAGGTTTGTGTTCTTTGTTTAGCCCGCTCAATCATGTCCTGCACCACATCATCCCTTTCCGAAATGGGCATATTAAGATGGCCGTAATATTCCGCGCCTGCAAGCAACGCAATGGTGCTTACAAGGCCATTGGATATTGAATCCAGATGTGGACGGACAATTTGAGTCGGATCGCCGGTAAAAACTATTTTTGATCCCTCTCCTAGGCGCGTCCTGACAATCTCCGCTTCCTTTGGGGTTATATTTTGAGTTTCATCTGCGATCACGAATTGATTGAAAAACGTGTCTCCCTGAAGATACATAATTGGACCAATCTCTAAAGAGTCTCCCAAAGACGCTTCAGTAATTTCTAAATCACTAGATCTGGATTTTTTAGAAGATTTTTTCTTATCATCTTTTGCCGGATGACCAAGCATTCTATTAAATAATTTTAAAATCGGCTTTTTCCAATCCTTAAATTTTTCGTGCAAGTCTCCAGGCATAAAACCAAGCTCCAAACCAACTCCTGCAGGCGTGCGAAAAACTGTAAGTTGGTTATATAAGCCTCCTAGTTGTTCTATGCCCGCGCATAGGCTCATAAGCGTTTTGCCAGCTCCAGCAACCCCACACAGAGTCAGAACGCGAACAGAAGGATCCGTAAGCAGCGCGTAAGCAAACCACTGATACATATTTCTCGGAATGAGTTCGTCGGCTGTTTTTTTGCTACGCGGTTTTACCAAAACAAACGTGTGAGCCTGTTTTTTATAAATCGCCATGGCTTCTTGGCCATCGCTGTTGCGGATTAGGCAGCACTGGTTTGGATGCAAATTCAAATCGGAAGCAAGCGCATCTTTTATAAAACTTTCGTCCAAAGATCCAACCTTCAAAAGCTCCGCCACCGCCCCAAGCTCGTCTTTTTCCAACACAATGGTTGAAAAGCCGGAATAAAGTTCGTTTAAAGACGACACAAGCTTATCGTGCTTATAGTCTTGAGCGAGAAGCCCGCACGCGTTTGCTTTTATGCGCATGCTGTTTTCTTTGCTGACAACAATAACTTGCCGACATGGATTCGCATTTTGAAGTTTCTTGGCCAGCAAAATCATCCTGTTATCATTGGTTTTTTCCAAACCAACAGGCAAAAGCTGGAAATCCTCATCAGAAGTATAAGAAATGAAAATCCTGCCGCCGCCGCGCGTAGGCACGCCATTTGTAAGCGATCCTTGATCGGAGAAGGCCACGATTTTTCTTAAAGCGGCTCTGGCTGATGCGCCCTTTTCTCCATCCGCCTTTTTCAAACCCTCTAGCTCCTCAACAACGGCTATGTGCAAAAAAACACAGTTGTCTCCAAAATTCTCCAAAGCCTCATCTTCATGCATCGGAACGCTTGTATCCACAACGTAAATCTTTGGCGTCTCTGGTGTATCGCTCAAAAAGCACCTCCTGATGCTAGACTTCTTTGTCAAAAAGCCTTATTTGTAAGATTAAATTATTGTGAGAATTTGTCAAATTGTATTTGACTTCGATCTTAAAGTATGCTAGGGTAAAACAAGAAAGAAAAAGGCTTGGTCAGGAAGGAGATTTGCAATGGGATTAGTTGAACATTGTGAAAATTTGGGGTGGGAGGGGTGTATTAATATAGACAAAAAACCGGAAAGCGTTTTGCTTGTTAAAAACCTCTTGCGTAATACAAAGATCAATGAGGAGCTTAAAAAACACAGGTGGCCTAACACTCGCTATTATGTTGATATGGTTACAGCCGAGCTTGAAAAAAACGGCGAGCTGCAAAAGCCGTGGCGGTGGGAACTTGCCGGATCCGGAAAAATCTCATGGTGGGCCGGGAATGAAACTCTGCAAGAAGAGTTTCAAGCGCTCGCGCTGGAAGTAAAAGTTAAATTTTCTAAGAAATCAAAATTCAATATCGATAGCCCAGCGCAGAAAGAATTTTTAAGTCATGTCGCGGAGCGCGTCCTGCAAGATGATACACTGCTTTTGCGGGCGGCGGATGCCACAGTAGAGTGCGAGAGTCTTGAAGAAACAGGCCTTCAAATTACGGAAAAAGAGCTCATTCACCGATTCACCGGCAAAAACAGGGACAGCGGCGGTCCATATCCGAAATTTCTTTATTTAGTTAAATCTGCAGAAGGCGAATTACGCAACGAACCAGTTAAAACAACTATTTCAGCGCCGAAATGGGTTAAGCTCCGAGATCTCTATGTGTGGAAAGATCGCGATGTTGAAGAAGAGCAGTTTTTAATTCACAAGAGCCACTTAGGAGCGATATTAATAGCTCTTAAGAAATTTATAGACGGCGGTGAACCAAAATTCCAGCATCTAGCCAATTTGCTTGAAAAGAGAATGGTCAGACCGTACTACAATAATCCACGCGCCGCCGAACAGGAAAAAGCCATTAGAGCGCCAGAAGAAGAAAAGCAGACTCCGGCAATCAATTACGAAAGCTGGAGGGAGGTAGCCGAAGACAGCAAAATCAAGCCGCTACGCAAGTAGCGGCTTTTATTTACCCCCACACCAATTGAGTTATTGCAAATTTTCTGTGGGAATAGTTACTAACAGTTTTCAATGCAAAATATTAAGCGAGGTTTAGGCAAGTAAATATAAATTTGCGTCAGCCACAGAATACCTCAATTGGTGTGGGGGTTTATCCCCAATTTTTCACTTTTAGCGCGGCCTCGGCGGCACTTTGCTGCGCCATCTGTTTAGACGCGCCTTCGCCTTCGGCTACCAACTCCTTCCCCAAATAAACTCCGACAATAAAATGCTTGTCGTGATCCGGCCCCCATTCTTTAATAACTTGATAAGTAGGAGTAATCCCGACGCGCTCTTGGGCTTCTTCTTGAAAAAGACTTTTTGCGTCCCTGTAGAGTTTTTTTTCTAAAATTTCTGAAAGTTTCGCGGTCAAAACTCTTAAAATAAAATCCCGCGTCGGGTTGTAACCTTGGTCAAGATAGATCGCCCCTACAACCGCTTCAAAGGTGTTTGCTAAAATGTACTGCCTCGCACGGCCTATGTCTTTCGCCTCGCCGCGCGAAAGCAGCAAAAAATTATTAAAATCCAGCTCGCTCGCCACAGCCCCAAGCATATTTGCGTTAACCAAAGAAGCGCGCAGAGCCGTCAAATCGCCCTCCGGTTTTTCCGGAAATTTTTCATAGAGATATTCGGTAATCACAAGCTCTAAAACCGCATCTCCTAAAAACTCAAGCCGCTCGTTGTGTCCGCCACCCATATTCGGGTTCTCATTTAAATAAGAACGGTGAGTTAAAGCTGTACGCAAAAGATCTTTGTTATGAAAAACAATGCCCAATGTTTCTTCAAATTTTGATAAGTTAAGCAAGTTAAGTGAATTAAGTTGTTAAACCAAGCTCTTTGAGAGCTGATTCCAAAATCGGCTTAATGTCCGAATACATTTTAAGTCCTCTAACTTCGTCCAGCGTAAACCAGCGCACGTCATCCAATCCGCCGGAGCTTTCAAGTTTTAATTCCTTATCTTTTGTCTCGGCGAGAAAAAAATTTACATGCCGCCTGGTCGGGCCGGTCTCCGGATCGGAGGCGATATATTCATTTTCGCCTATTTTTTTAATAATATTCAGATTTTTTAGACCAATTTCTTCCTTAGTTTTTCTGACAGTGCCCTTTTCAACATCTTCGTTTTTATTCAAATGTCCTTTTGAAAAAGTCCAGTAGCCGAAGACGTCGTGCACTAAGGCAAATAAAATTTCCTTTCCGTCTCTGCGGATAACCACCGCTCCGCCCAAATCTTCTTTGGGTAGTTTTGCCAAATCCAATTCGTAATGTTTTTTGCCTTTTCCGTCTTTTCCCGGCTCGCCGAGTTCCCTGTAAACGGTTCCCAAAACGCCGTTAACAAACCTGCCGGAAGAATCTCCACCGAAAGTTTTTGCAAGCTCAATCGCTTCATTAATCGCCACCTTTTGCGGCACCTCTTTGTGATTTCCGAAAAGCAATTCGTAAAGGCCTATGCGAAGAACATTCCTGTCCACGGGCGCAATCTGCGCAATCGGCCAGTCCGGCGCGGCTTTTTCAATGATGCCGTCTATTTCTTCTTTGCGCTTAACCACGCCTTCCGCCATTTTTTTAGCAAAACCGCCGTCTTCCAATCCGGGTCCGAATTCGGAAATATCACGATCCAAAATCGCGCCGATTTTACTTTTCCCGCCGTAGAAATCCCATTCAAAAAGGGACTGCATGACGATTGATCTTGAAAGGTGCCGGTTGGCCATAAGTGTTTTAGATAAATCAGAATAGTTTTTACGGTTGGCCTATTAATTAAGTCAAACTAAATAATTTTTACTAAAAGAAGCCAACCGTAAAAATTATTTAGTTTGACTGGTCTCTAATTCTCTTGTTTTCTCCTTGCGTTCCTTTTTTGTTAATTTTTTAAGCACATCAATTACCTCCCGCCCTTTATAAAACCCACAGTTTTGGCAAACCGTGTGCGGCGGTGTTTTTGCCCCGCATTTCTGGCATTTCGCAAGACTCCCAAGCTTTAAAGCGTGGTGAGACCTGCGGTGTCCTGTATGGGAAGGGGTGTGCCTCATTCTGACTGTCATAAAGCATATTCTAGCATAAAAAAGAAAAGCCCGCAAACTTGCAGGCCAAAAGCGGGCTTTATTTTACTGGCAAAAATTTTTGATCAAATCTTATTACCAAAAGCCAATTATCTATGAACCGCTTATCAGCGCTACCGTTAATATGCATCTTTGAGGCTCTGTCTTGTTTTAGACTAGCATTAAACAAAATTATGACAAAAGCTAAGGCGGTGGATAGATGATAAGCCGTGTTTTTTTATTGCTTGTCGATGGAGTTTCGTGCCATAACCCTTGTGAACAGCAAGGCCGTATTGCGGAAACAACTTATGCAGCCGCGTCATTTTTCTGTCGCGGTAAACTTTAGCGACAATGGATGCGGCGGCAATCAGCGGAATTTTTTCATCGCCCTTGATTATTGTCTTTTGGTTCAAATATGTTCTGGGGGCATAGAGACTGCCGTCCAGCAAAATTTTGTAGTTTATGGTTGATAGTTGGTAGTTGGTAGTTAATTTGCGCAGGCACCTGCTGACAGCCAAACGCGCCGAGGCAGATATGCCAATTCTATCTATAATTTGCGAACCGACCGAAGCAATAGCAAAGCCGAGTGCTTTATGCCGTAAGCCATACGCCTTAATTTTGGATTCCCAAACTTTGCGCTGCTTTGCGCTTAATTTTTTGGAATCTCTGATGCCGCGAAAATTAACCGCGCGCCGCATTAAAACCGCGGCAACGGTCAATGGACCCGCAAGACATCCTCGCCCAACCTCGTCAATTCCTACAATAAATTTTCTTGCCATATTAAAATCCTATCACAACCCCACACATGTTAGACGCCGAGCTTCTAACATGTTAGCATAACACCAATGAGAACAACGCCAATTGCGCCCGGAGAATATTACCACATCTTTAATCGAAGTAATGATAAACAACCAATCTTTTACGAAACAAAAGACTGGGTGCGCTTCTTGTTCCTTATTTTACATATGCAATCTCCAGAAATATTTTATAACATCGGCCGCAATATCTCCAAATTTGTTAGAAGCCGAGCTTTTAACATAAATGGCGAAATAATGTCTGAAATAATCAAAAACCGTACCGTAGAATTAGTTTCTTACGCTTTAATGCCTAATCATTTCCACCTGACAGTTAAAGAAGTTAAAGAAAATGGTATTTCACAGTACATGCAGCGTGTTTTGACAGCTTACCCAAAATACTTCAACACAAAATACAATAAATCAGGTCATTTATTTCAAGGGCCGTATAAAATCGTACACACGGAAGATAACAAGCAACTTTTATATCTCTCTGCGTACATTCATAAAAACCCTCGAGAACTAAAGGAGTGGAGACAAAAGGAACATAATTATCCTTGGTCCAGCTACCAAGATTATGTTGGCGAAAACAGATGGGGGAATTTATTATCGCAAGACATTATTTTGGATCAGTTTGAAAACAAATCCGAATATTACAACTTTGTAAAAACAAATACCGCAAAAATGTTAGACGCCGAGCTTCTAACATTTTAAGTCAAAAAAATAAGCAAAAAGACGGGTGCGCCCGTCTTAATCTAAAACCTCATAGCCATGTTTTTTCCAATAAAGTTTTAACCTTCTCCAGTCGTTCGAAATAAAGTTTTTTAGCCATTCCTCTGTTCTTGATTTGTCATCAGCCCCGCACATATCAACCACAGCCTCGCTGCCATCAGCATGTTTCGTTGGCCAAATGCCTCCAAAAAACATAGGTTTACAACCACCGACTAAATTGCTGCTACCCAGCAAGGCATTAACCTGTTCTGACTCAAGCGGCTGACCATAAATATAAATTGGCCGGTGGCTCAATTTCTTAACATTGGTTATCAAATCCTTAATTTGGCCACGAACTGTCTGGTCAGATGCATCATAAAATTTCATAGATACTGCCAAGCCCCTTATGCCGTCCTTTTTTGAAACTGCATTCTGTAGTTCGTCAAAAGAAGCCACAAAAGAAATATCGTCTTCTGCTCCTAAAGCCGGGTTGCCAAACAAAAAGAGTGCAAATAAAACCGCAATTACCGTTTTCATGAAACCTCCTAATCTGCTAAAAGCCTAGCGCAATTAAAAATTTTTGTCTAGAATGGTATCATTATGTCTTTCGTTCATCTCCATACACACTCCCACTACTCTCTCTTGGACGGGCTTTCCAAGATAGACGATATTGTGCAGCTCGCAAAAAAGCACAAAATGCCGGCAATTGCCATTACCGACCACGGCGCGATGTACGGCGTAATTGAATTTTATTTAAAATGCCAAAAGCAAGGCATAAAACCGATTATCGGAGTTGAAGCATATGTCGCCAACCGTTCCAGATTCCAAAAAGAACCGCACGTGGACAACAAGCGCTACCATCTTACGCTTTTGGCCAAAAACAACGCCGGATACCAAAATTTGATAAAGCTTACAACGTCCGCGCATCTTGAAGGATACTATTATAAACCGCGCGTGGACAAGGAACTTCTCCGAAAGCATTCGAAGGGGCTTATCGCGCTATCCGGATGCCCCGCGGGCGAACTCGGCCGCGCAATACAATCCGGAAACATTGAAAAAGCCGAAGCTGTCATAAAAGAATATCGGGAAATTTTCGGGGAAGAAAATTACTATTTGGAAATTATGCACCATCCGGAATTGCCGTATTACAGCGAATGGAGGGCCTCGCTTATAAAGCTCGGGCGCAAACTCGGCGTGCCTCTGGCTGCAACACAGGACTCGCATTATCTCCATCCGGAAGACAAACTCGCGCACAAAACTCTTGTCGCTATTTCAACCAACTCCGATCTTGAGGATACTGCCATCTTTTCTGAAAACGGCGACTATCATTTAATTTCTACCGAAGAGGCCAATGAATACTTCAAAGACATCCCGGAAGCGGTCAAAAATACGGAAAAGATCGCGGAAGTATGCAACGTAAATCTCACGTTAGGCAAATTCATTTTCCCCAATTTCCCCTTAGAACCCAAAAAAACGGCCGACCAAATGCTGGAAGATTTGACATTGAAGGCGGCTAAAGAACACGACTTGAACAAAAACAGCGAAGCAACGGAGCGTTTGCAATACGAGCTCGGAGTAATAAAAGAAAAAGGGTATTCAACTTATTTCCTGGTAGTAGCGGACCTCATACGCTTCGCCCGGGAAGCAAAAATTTACACCACGGTTCGCGGCTCGGTAGCTGGCTCCCTGGTCGCGTATCTGTCTGGCATTACCAATGTAAATCCTCTAGAATTTCAGCTGCCTTTTGAACGCTTTTTAAATCCTTTTCGTCCGTCGGCTCCGGACATAGACATGGATTTTGCGGATAACCGCAGGCAAGAAGTAATTGATTACGCCAAAAGCAAATACGGAGCCGACAAAGTCGCGCAGATCGGCACGTTCGGCACCATGCTGGCAAGGGGCGCCGTGCGGGATGTTGCCCGCGCGACCGGAAAATCCTACGAAACCGGAGATCGGATTGCCCGCTTAATACCGATGGGCTCCCAAGGATTTCCGATGACCATTGAACACGCCATGGAGCTTGAGCCGGAGCTGAAAAAGCTTTATGAAAATAATCCGGAAGCGCGCGAAATAATTGATACGGCAAAAAAACTAGAGGGCACCGTCCGCCATGTTTCAGTTCACGCTGCCGGAGTGGTAATAGCCCCCGAGCCGCTTACAGAATACGTACCAATACAATACGATCCAAAAGGAACCGACAACATCATAACACAATATGACATGTATACCGTCGGCGAGGACGGCGTTGGGCTAACCAAGCTTGATTTTTTAGGCATCCGCAACCTGGCCATTTTGGAAAACGCAGTAAGTTTGGTACTGGAGTATCGCGGCATAACAATTGATATTGAAAAAATTCCATTCAACGACGATAAAACTTTTACGATGCTTGCAAGAGGAGAAACAGAGGGCGTGTTCCAGTTAAACGGGGCCGGAATGACCAAACATCTTATGGAACTTAAGCCGTCAACCGTATACGACATTAACGCTATGATTGCGCTTTACCGGCCGGGGCCGATGAACAACATTCCAGAATACATAGCGCGCAAGCACGGCGAACGGAAAGTAACTTACTTTCATCCCAAAGTCGCAAAGTTTCTTGAAAAATCATACGGCATTTTGGTTTATCAGGACGACCTTTTGTTTACGGCAATGGAATTGGCCGGATACAACTGGGAATCGGTGGATAAATTCCGCAAAGCCGTTGGCAAGAAAATACCGGCGGAAATGGCAAAACAGCATGAAATTTTTGTAAAAGGATGCCAAGAACATAGCGGCATGACAAAAGAAGAAGCGGAGAATGTCTGGAAATTATTTGAGCCATTCCAAGGGTATGGATTCAATAAAGCCCACGCAGCAAGCTACGGCCGGGTGGCTTACCAAACTGCGTATATGAAAGCCAATTATCCGGGGGAATATATGTGCGCAATACTTACTGCCGAAGCTGGAGATACCGAAAAAATCGGCCAGATAATAACCGAGTGCAAAAGAATGAATATACCCGTACTTCCTCCGAGCATTAACTTCTCCAACAAAGATTTTACTTTAATTAAAAGCGGCGGCAATCCTCCGCCAGCTGGCGGACGGGATCAGATTCGTTTTGGGCTTTTATCAATTAAAAACGTTGGCGCTGGCATAGTTGAAGCCATTATTGCAGAAAGAAAAAGAGGCGGAGCGTATAAAATGTTGGCTGACTTTTTGGAAAGGGTTGAGTCAAGGGATTTAAACAAAAAGTCCGTTGAATCGCTGGCAAAAGCCGGCGCGCTGGATGAATTTGGCGAAAGAAACAAAATCTTAAAAAATATGGACCGCATTTTAGAATACGCGCGCGAGTCTCATCAAACCAAGGCGCGCAACCAATCATCGCTTTTCAGCGTAATGGCGGATGCTTCGTCCGTCCCGCCGCTTCGCCTGGAAAAAACCCCGTCGGCGACACTTGAAGAAAAATTAAAATGGGAGCACGAGCTTTTGGGGCTTTACGTTTCGGGACATCCGTTGGAAAAAACTTTGGAGGCTGTCAAAAAAAGCCAAAACGGCAAAGCGATGACCATTGAAGCGTTCAAATTAAATAAACCTCCGAGCACCGTAGCGGTTCCCGTCCTTATTACGCAAACCAGAAGAATCATAACAAAAAACGGGGACGCGATGATGTTCGTTAAACTTCAGGACATGACCGACGAAATAGAGGCGGTCGTTTTCCCCGGCGCACTACGGGACTACGGCGAGCATATTTTGGAAGGAAACTGCATTATAATCCGCGGCCGCTACTCCTTCCGCAACGATTCTCCGTCAATAATCGCCGAGGAGATTAGGAAGATATGAACTGAATAATTAGCGGCTTACCAAATAAGTTTTAATAAACTTTTGAATCGCCAAAAGAGTTTCGGCTTTGAGTTTGGAGTTGCTTGCCGCAACCCATTTGGCAAAGTTGTAAAGCTCTTGGTTATCTACTTTCAGCCACTTTTTGTTTTTATATAAAAAATAAAAAAGCGCAGTCATGGCAATGCGCTTATTGCCGTTTTGGAACGGGTGATTTTTAATCATTAAATAAAACAACGCCGATGCGCGCGGAATAAGCCCTTTGTAAAGATTTTTGCCGCCGAAAGTATGAAATAGCGCGGCCAAGCAGCTTTCTAAAACATTCGGAAATCGCGAGCCGAAATCGGGAATTGGCTCATCCCAACTCAGAAGTTCTTTGGCTAAACTATAAGCAATATATTCAACCTCAACTATTGAGATTGTTTTCATTCTTGGCCGAGTAATTTTAATGTTTCGCCGTATTCTCGGACAACCCGCTTTACCGCGGAGGCAATTTCCCTCTTTTTATCTTCAGTCAATACTTTTCCTAAAATAACCGGCAAATCTTTTCTGTGTACAACGAAATTGCGGCCGGCTCTAACCGCCTTTATTTCTCCGGATTTAATCTTCTTAAACACCGCAACCCGGCTGATTCCCAATATCTTAGCCACTTCGCTTGTAGAAAACAGCTCTTTTGTCATATAGAATAATGATAATCCCTGTTAACTGATGTGTCAATTGTTAACAAATGTTAACTAAAATATAAAAAACGGGCTTACTTTTGCCCGTCTTTTTTAGAAACGTCTATTTTTGAATATGGTTTATAAAAGCCATTAAAACTACAGCCATCGCCGTGAAATCCACCGCTTAAATCGCTGCCGCATTCCAAACAGGCGTTGTTGGCCGTATCCAAAACTGACTTTGAAATTTCCTTCGCTACCACAAATGAGTAGCGAAATCCCATGTTTTCTTTATGCCACTTTTCGGCTTTCTCGCTTGCTTCCCCGTCGCTCTGCGCCTTAATTCGCTCAACATAAACATCAGGATATTTACTTGAAGTAGCAATAGCCCAATAAACCATTGATTCTCCTTTCTATCCTATCTGAAAATTAGCAAGTACTCTTTGTAAAGTCAACGGTGCTCGCTCTATTCTACAATTCGCGCGAATCGGGGAATCAAACATTCCGACATTCTTGAGAATGTTGGAATGTTTTGGAAGTGAAAAGCCCGCGGGGCGGGCTCGTGATTCTTACATTCTTAGGGATTTGCTGATTGTCCGGCACCAATCGCATTTGCAAACTATGCGCTCGGAAATAATTCTTGCAACCTCGCGCGCGTCCAAAATCTGTTCGGTTGTAAAACGGCTTAAAATTTTTTCTTTCACGATTTCTGTTGCGTCTTGAGTTATGCCAAACGCGTGAAATTCCCCGTCTTGCTTTATCATTCTGGAAAGCGACAGCCATCTAAACGCCTCGTCCAGCTTCTCCGACCAGACTTGCGGCCAGCGCGTATCAAAGCCGTCAAATTCTCTAAGGATAGGGTGATAAGCTCTCAACTCTCCAAATAATGTATGAACTTTTTCGCGGCCGGCAATTCTTGCAAAATCCGGCACTAAAGCCAAGATAGCCGCGAGTAATTCTGATGTGGTTATTTTTTCACCAAACTTATCAGTAAGCATAGCGCCATATTTCCTGCCAGAAATGATAGCAAATTCTTATTAAAAACTCAACAATCGCAACAACATTGCGCATGTTAATCTGCCATCTCCCTTATCACCAAGGAAATTGGTGGGGGTTAAATTTATATAAAAATTTATTTTATGAAAAAATCGTCGTAGGGAATATTTGGCACCAAGCCAAATTCTATGGCTTTTTTGATTGCCATCTTATGGACTTCCGGATCCCAAGAATCCGGTATAACCCGCTTAACGTCATTTTTGGCGACCTCCAGTCCTTTTTCTGTTTTTATGCCAAGCATATCTTTGTAATCAGCAACTATTTCCGGGTGCTCAAAAACATATTTTTCCGCCTCTAAAAACACCCTGCTGACTTTTTTGAAAGTTTCCGGATGGGCGTCTATCCAACTTTTATGCGCAGACATCATTGCAAATGACATACGCGATCCGGTCGTGTTCCGCCATCTTGATTCCAGATCAAGCACTGTTCTTACTTTGCCTTCCGCGATAAGATCGGCGCCGCCGAAAGGCACAGAGAGAACTGCGTCCACTTCTTTTTTAAAAAACGATGCTAAATTGTCAGGAATAGAACCGAACGTTAATCTGTAGTCCTTTTCCAAATTAAATCCGGCGACTTTCATTGCCAACGCCAAGCTTTTGTACGCAGCTGATACTTTCGGCCTAATTGCCACTCGCGCGCCCTTGAGATTGTCCAAACTCTGGTAATGCGAATTTGCGTCAACAATAAAGTCCAGGCTTCCCCAAATGAGAGGCGCGAAAGCCACAAGGTCGTGCCCCTTGGAATTTACCTCAACCAATGAAAGCGTTGGAATACTGCCCACTTCCACGCCACCGACTTTTTCGGAAATGACTCTTACTGTTTCCCCGGGAGCCGTATAGCTGAATTCAATATTTAAGCCGTTTTTTTTATCAAAACTCTTGTCTTTTATAACCCTGGTGATTAATTTATCCACAGGCGCATCCGCAGACGACACTTTTAACGGCTCTATCACAACTTCGCTCTTGTAATTGCGATAAAAATAAAAACCTATAGCTATGGCTAATAATAGAACAATCCCAACCTTATATAAATTTTTCATATAAATCAATTATAGCACCGAAATCCTCTTTCTGTAAAACCCAAAAAGTGCTAGCATAAAACCATGCCTGAAAGCAAGAAACACAGAGACCATCGCGAGTTGGGACAGGAAATGGACCTTTTTTCATTTCATGAAATCGCACCGGGGGCGCCTTTTTGGCATCCCAAGGGAATGATAATTTTCAGGGAACTTGAGAAAAAAGCGCGCGAGATAAACGACCGCGAAGGATACGATGAAATTTCCACGCCGATAATGGTAAAAAGGGAAGTTTTTGAGAAATCAGGCCATTGGGAGCATTACCGCAACAATATGTTTTGGTTTAAAAATCCCGTGGATGAAAACGAAACGCTTGCCATAAAACCGATGAATTGTCCCGAATCAACTTATATTTATAATTCAAAAATCAGAAGCTACCGCGATCTGCCTTTGCGCCTAGCAGAAATCGGTAGACTGCACAGAAACGAACTTTCTGGAACTTTGGGCGGGATGTTTAGGGTGCGGCAAATCACGATGGACGATGCGCACATTTACGTGCGCCAAGATCAGGCTGAAACGGAAATTTTAAAGGTGATACAAACAATCAGCGAATTTTACAAAAGTCTTGGCTTTGAAACAGAGTATTATCTGGCTACCCGCCCGGACAAGGCGCTGGGCGAACAAAAAGAATGGGAACTTGCGGAAAAAGCGCTTGAGAACGGGCTTGGGCGGTCTAAAATAAAATATAAGCTTGCCAGGGGCGAGGGCGCTTTTTACGGGCCAAAAATTGAAGCACATATCAAAGACAGCCAGGGGCGGGATTGGCAATTGGGAACAGCCCAGCTGGATTTGGTCATGCTGCCTGACAAATTTGATTTAGCGTACACGGATGAAGCCGGTAAAAAACAAAAACCGTGGGTAATACACCGCGCGATTTTCGGTTCTTTTGAAAGATTTATCGGGATTTTACTGGAACATTTTGACGGGGCTCTCCCTTTTTGGCTCTCGCCAGTACAAGTAGCGGTTCTTACAATAAACGAAAAAGTTTTGGGCTACGCTCAAAACGTAACCGCAGAGCTTCAAGGTAAAAATATTAGAACCGAATTAGATTCTAGAAATGAAACAATCGCCAAAAAAATCCGCGAGGCGGAAATCCAGCACGTTCCGTACATTTTAGTGGTAGGCGAAAAAGAAATGAAAGAAAATAAAGTTGCCGTGCGCGAACGCGGCAAGGGAGATATTGGGATAATGAATATTGACGAGCTTATTAAAAAGGTTTTAAGCTAAAGTTAGATTTAGAGAAGTTTGTGGCAAAATCCATAGGGCTCCGCGTCACAGTGGTTATTTTGAGCACCCTCCGCCAAGAAACAAGGTCAGATGAGATTGCATATCAAAACAAAAATCTGATTACTGTGCATGAAATCTTGAGGCATTTTGCGATCAACAAGCCTCAAGGTAACAATAAAATTTGGATAAAACGCGCCGACCCGGGCACTTTTCGGGAAACGCCCTACGAAATGGGTTCGCAGCTCCCGTGGGAATCTTTCAATAACTGCACAATGGTGCTTGCGCCAACACTTGCAAAGGCGATGGCGGCTTTAAATCCGCAAGCAAAAACGGCCATTGATTCAGATGCGGCGTATCAAAAAAAATTAGAAGAACAGGTAGAGCTTTGGCGGGAAAAGAAAGAACTAAAAGAAAAACGCGGCCAGCGCCTCCCCCGCTCAATTGAACTCAAACGGCAAAAATTGTTGGTAATTAGAAAAAGGAAACGCAAAGCCAGAATTGAAATTTTAAAAAAAGAAAACGAAAACAAAGAAAAACCCCCCGCCTCTTAACGGGGGTTTTGATTTACTATTATTCAAATAGACACACTTTTCTTGTCATTCATCGCATGCAAAGCGTGTCTTGCCCAATTAGCGTATTGCCACAACGTCATCGGTCTAAGCAAATCCGCCCTAAAGCTAACATCAATCATACAATCTCCACCGGTTTCATAAAGCCCGTCAGGAAGCATAAGCACATAAATAAGATCTTTATCTCCTTCTCTTGGTGCATGCACCAAGATGCCGGTGAGCAAAACTTCATGAAAAACAGAGCCGTGTTGAACAGAAAAGGTCATTTTTGGAAAATTATCCTCAAACAGCTCTTTGGCAACACTAACAAGAAGTGCTTTAATTACTTGTCCTTTTTCGCCTTCAATATCGTGAAACGCAGCGAAAGCCCGCTCCACAGACGGCACATACCTGTTAGATAAAGCTTCACTCTCTAAATCGCCCATATCAACCTCCATTTTCTTGTATAAATTTCTTCCGTAATGCTAGCATTTGGCTATGAAAGAGTCAAGGATTATTGTGATTGTCGGGCCGAACGCGAGCGGGAAATCAGAATTGGGAGTGAAATTGGCCAAGAAATTAAACGGCGAGATTATCTCCGCCGATTCGCGGCAAGTGTATAAAAAATTGGATGTTGGAAGTGGGAAAGTTAGAGGTAGATGGAAAAAAGGAGTTTTCATTTATAAAAACGTCACCCATCGTTGCATAGACATTGCCGATCCGAAAAAAGTTTTTACCGCGCTGGATTTTAGAAAATGCGCAGAGAAAGCTATTGCGGATCTTTTAAGCCGCGGGAAAACGCCAATTATAGTAGGCGGCGCTGGTTTTTATATTGACGCAGCGCTTGGACGCATAAAATTAGGCGGAGTTCCGCCGGACCCAGTGCTCCGCAAAAAACTTGCCGACTATTCAACCACTCAACTACTCAACTATTTAACTGAATTAGATCCCGCGCGCGCCAAATCAATAGAACAAAAAAATCCGCGGCGGCTGATTCGGGCAATTGAAATAGCGTCAGCAAAGCATGACTCTTCTCCAAAAAAGCGCTGCGGTGTTGATTTTGCTAGCAGAGGAGAAACTAATGACCCTCTGAACGGGTTTTTCGCCCTTTTTGGCACGGTCCCCAAGCGTAGCGAGGGGCAAAAAGGTGCGAAACCCTCGGAGCCCCGCGCTGGCGGAGCGAGAATGAGTGAAGAGGGTGCATTAGTTTCTCCTAAAAACATTCTCTGGTTAGGCATCAAACGCATGCCGGAAGAGCTTAAAAAACGCATTCGTACGCGTTTAATCAAACGCCTTCTCGGAATTATTCGCGAAGTAAAGAAGCTCCGCCGAAGCGGAGTTTCTTGGAAAAGGCTCTATGATTTTGGGCTGGAATACAGATACATATCGCTATATCTGCGCGGCAGGTTGGACTATAAACTAATGGCTACTCAACTACAAACTGCCACATGGCACTATGCAAAACGCCAGATGACATACTTCAAAAAAAACAAGGAGATCCGCTGGATTTCCGCAAACAAAGAAGCACTCCGAAGAGTGCCAATATCAATCAAGGACGGGAAATAACCCCGTATTTACTTTTATTATACTCCTCCTATTATTTTTGTCAATACCTCCCTAATCATCTCCGGATTTGCGGTGCCTTTAGTTTCTTTCATCACTTGACCGACCAGAAATTGGAGAGATTGCTGTTTCCCCTTTTTAAAATCCTCAACCGCTTTTGGATTTTGAGAAATTGTTTTTTTAGCGATTTCCGAAAGAGCTGATTCGTCCCCTACTTGTTTTAGCCCCTTGGATTCTATGATTGTAGACGGGTCGCCGCCATGCTCAACCATTATTCGCAAAACATCTTTGGCGACGCGCGAATTAATTTCTTTTTTATAAATCATTTTAATCAGTTCTGCGAAATTTTCCGGATCAACCAAAAGTTCGTTCGGCGGAATTTCTTTTTCTTTCATTAATCCCAAAAGATCGGAGGTAAAATAATTAGCAGCCAATTTGTAGCTTTCCTCCTCAACACTACCCGGCTCCTCGAAACCTGGTTTTGAGACTGCCAAAAAACCAGGTTTCTTCCCGCCGGGCAGTGTTTTCCCGGAAAGCCATTCCCGCAATTCAGAAATAACTTTTTCCCAAAAAGCTGAAAGCGAGCGTTCACGAACCAAAGTCTCAACTAAACCGGCCGAAATTCCGTATTCCTCCGTAAATCTTTTTCTCTTCCCTGCGGGCAACTCCGGAATAGTCGCGCGCAATTCCTCAATATAATCATCCGAAAACTCCATCGGCGGCAAATCCGGTTCAGGAAAATAACGGTAATCATGCGCTGATTCCTTGGAGCGCTGGGAAAAAGTTGCTTCTTTATTTTCATCCCATCCGCGCGTTTCCTGTACGACCTTTTTACCCGATTCTAAAACCTCAATTTGCCGTTTTGCTTCGTATTCAATCGCTTTTTCAACCGAGCGAAAAGAATTAAGATTTTTTACCTCAACCTTTGTACCCAAGGTCGCAGAATTACGCTGATCTGACGCAGAATTACGCAGAACAGAATCAGTTCCGCGACCTTCTGCGCCCATTCCGCGTTGTTCGGCGGTTTCAGTTTTTTTAACTGAAACATTGGCCTCGCACCTCATTTCCCCTTTTTCCATGTTTGCTTCGGAAACGCCAAGATACTGAAAAACCAACTGCAGTTCCTCGGCAAATTCACGCGCTTGCCTTGCTGAAGTCATATCCGGTTCAGTAACTAATTCCATTAACGGAATCCCGGCTCTGTTGAAATCCACAAGACTTGATGTTTCGTGTTTCGTGCTTCGTGCTTCGTGAATTAATCTGGCAGTATCTTCCTCCAAATGCACCCTTGTAATCCTTACGCCTTTTAAATTGCCGCCAAACACCAATGGGTGTTTATATTGCGAAATTTGATAGCCCTTCGGAAGATCCGGATAAAAATAATTTTTGCGGTCAAAACGCGAAAATTTCTTAACCTCGCCACCCAAAGCCAACCCGACCCGCTGGACATGCCGCACCGCCTCTTCGTTTATCACAGGAAGCGTCCCCGGGTGCCCCATGCACACGGGACAAATGTTTATGTTTGGGTGTTTCTCATCCGGATCGTTCTTGGAAGCGCAAAACATCTTCGTTTTTGTGCGAAGCTCCGCGTGTATTTCCAGACCGATTGTCGCTTGATATTCCACTAAATTTAATATACAATTTTTTCAACATGTTGTCATACACCGATTTAACAAAGGGGACAATGTTTGAGATGGACGGCGAGCCATATCTTGTTTTGGAGTACACTTTTTTGCGCATGCAGCAGCGCAAACCCACCGTGCAAACCAAGCTCAAAAATCTGATTACGGGCAAAATCGTTGCCAAATCTTTCCAAGGAAGCGACGCCTTTCCCGAAGCCGAAATAGAAAAACAGCCGATAATTTTCCTCTATTCCAACAAAGGAGAATTTTGGTTTTGCGAAAAAGGCAATCCCCCGCCTCGCCTTGACGATCAAGGCGAGTCGAGGCGGGCAAAAACCGTCCGCTTTTCTATGAAAGAAGAGCAATTGGGCGACATTGCAAAATTTTTAAAACCGAATACAGAGGCAATCGCTTACAAATTCGGAGAGAAAATCATCAATATAGAGCTTCCGGTAAAAATGGATTACAAAGTCGTTGAAGCCCCGCCTTCTTACAAAGGCGATACCGCCACCGGCGGCTCAAAAACCGTCAAATTAGAAAACGGCCTTATGGTGCAAGTCCCGATGTTTATCAACGAAGGCGACATCATCCGCATAAACACCTCAACCGGCGAATACGTTGAGCGCGCCGAGAAAAAATAAAAGCGCAAAAATGCAAAGGGGCTGTCAAGGACAGCCCCTTTTAAAATGGAGATGCGGCGAGATTGCATCACGTATTTCGCCTCTTGGTCAGCTCGTCAGCTGACGGTCTAGGCCGCTCCCCAAGTAGGAACGCCGGTTTCACTTGCGACGTAGCGCTTTTCGCATGCCCATTAGTTCCAGCTCTGGGCCAGCATAGTCCCTCCTCTGTGCAACTCGGTAGAGACATGGGTATTATAACACAATACGCAAATTAGAGCTCAACTTTTATCCATCTAAAATTGCAAGTTTGAGCGCTATAGCTGTCAGATTTGTAATTTAACAAACTCATCCGATCGGTCAAAATTGTTAAATCAGCGCGCCGAGAAAAAATAAAAACTCCGACGGTGTCGGGGTTTTTCACTCACCAAACTTTAGATACCATTTAATTCTATGACAACACATCAAAATGGTTTTATGTGCTTTAGTTAAACAACCATCATCATCCCGAATTGCGTTTGGGCCGCAACAATATTCGTGCCCGCCTGTAACGTACTCTATGAATTTTTTCCAAACCTTAGGGCGTTGTTCAGCCACAAGCCTTGAAAATTCTTCTTCAGCTACTGGATCACTAGCCTTTGCTGTTTTTAAATATTGTAAAAGCGCCTCAAATACCGTCCTGCCAGAAATTGTGCTGTCCATCAGCATTTTCGTGAATGTCTCTTTATCCATTGAAATTCCGCCGTATCCCTTCTGGATAAAAAATAGCACAATTTCATTATTTTTGTCTAGAGCTCCAGTTTTTCGCCGGGGCGGAGGGTGCCAGAACTGGAAGAACCCTCCCCCTCTCCCCCTCTCTTAGGGAGGGGGTTGGGGGGTGGGTTATCTACCTCTTGCGAAACATTTTGTTTTTTTGATTCTAGTGATTTCTTCAGCGCCTCGCGCAAAACTTGGAGATTTTCCGGGCGCCGGAAAGGCTGATGCATTTCAACACGCTGCGGGCGAAAATCTCTGCGTTCCGGCGGACGCCCTTCAAGTTCTCTTAAAGATGCTGTGCGCTCTGTGGGTCTCGCCGAAAATTCACCGGTACTTGGCCGAGGTGGCCTCGGTGGTTCGCGGCGCGGCATTTGCTGTTTATATTGTCCGGCCATTCCGATATGCTCTTTGCAAAATACCGGCCTGTTCGGATCCGGCTGAAAAGGCACTTTTGTGAGCTTTCCGCAAACAAAACAGGTAGCGTCATATAACTGCGCTTGAGGCCGGGCATCTTCCCCAAATTCGCGCGGCGCAGCCGCAGTCTTTTTTTCCGCAGCGACCTCCATTTCCTCCATCCACTTGTTTATTTTGTCCGAAACATCGGCCTTAGGAGCGCCGTAATTTTTACGTGAAAATTCAATAATTTGGCTGCGAAAAGATTCGTCCGGTTTCTTTATCGGCGGCAAAGTCGCGGCCGAAAAAGGCCGCGAAGCTACCCCGTCAATCATAAGTTTTAAATAAATATTTGCGAAGCCGATATTAACAATGTCCTGCACTTCAAATTCGGGAGAAAATTCTTTTTCCAAAAGCTCGGCGTCTTCCGCGCCAATCCGGAAAGTTACTGTAGTGCCGACGTTTCCGAAAACCGCATCCCTCACTTTTTCGTCCATTTGCGCAACATATTGATGCGTAAGTATTAAAGACAAGCGGTATTTTCTCGCCTCCGAAAGAATATTGGCAAAAGATTCCGAAGCGAAGTTTTGAAACTCGTCTACATACAAAAAGAAGTCCGGGCGCGCCGCCTCCTGCGTATCCACGCGGCTCATCGCCGAAAGATAAATTTTGGTAACAAGCATGGCGCCGATTAGCCTTGAGTTGTCCTCCCCAACCATCCCTTTGGAAAGATTGACTATAATTATTTTTTTTTCGTCCATGGCCTGGCGCATATTAAAAGAAGATTTCGGCTGGCCTATGATATTTCTAATCAGCGGATTTGAAACAAATTGCCCGACTTTATTTTGAATCGCCGGAGTCGCCTCGGCAGCGTATCTGTCGGTATATTTGGCAAATTCCTGCGTCCAAAAGGCTTTTACGACCGGATCGGTTATATGCTCAATCACTTTTTTTCTGAAATCCTTATTTATCAGCATCTGATTAATTCCCAAAAGCGTGGAATCCGGATATTCCAAAAGCGCCAAAATCGTATTATTTAAAATATATTCCATGCGCGCCGACCAGACATCCTGCCATAATTTTTTAAAGACACCCATCAAGCCATCTGCAACCAAATGCCGGCGCTCTGAATCAATGTTCTCCATAATATTAAAGCCAATAGGCCAATCAGTATCGGCGGGGTTAAGATAAATGACGTCGCCAATTCTTTCTTTTGGCACAAAATCCAAAAGGCGGTCTGCGGTATCTCCGTGAGGATCAATAAAAGCCACTCCCTCGCCGGATTGGATGTCCTGTACTGCCATATTTTCCAAAAGAGTGGTTTTTCCCATGCCGGTCTTCCCGATCACATACATATGCTTCCTGCGGTCTATGTTTTTTATGCCAAATTTCTTCAGCTGATTTCTGAAGTTGGTCTCTCCAAAATATGTGGTTTTTTGCTCGTCGTTCATATCGGCAAATTAGGAGGAGGGGCGCCGCGTTTGGCTTCTATGCGCGGAGTTGTCGGGGCGGCGACTACCATGCCCGGGAAATGATAAACCGTAGCCAGTTCTGAAGAAGAGAGCACAAAAGGTTTGCTGCGTCTTTTGTACGGGGGTAAAAAAACAGAGCGCAGTTTGTAAGACTTAAAAAGCCTCTGTTTTCTTTTTGGTTCGCGGTAATTTTTAAAAAAATAATCAATGCTGACTGTAATTTTCTTATTCGTCTTAAAGCCGTTCAACGACTGCGAAGAAAATTGTTTAAAAATCCCGAACATCGCGGGCACCGCCAAAAAATTATATACATCCCTCTTTGCCAAATATATCCAGCGGATGCAAACCTCAAAACCAATTTTGGCAATATTGCGTTCAATTGCCTCAATGGTAGTGCGCTCGCCGGGAGAAAGATTGAGCATCCTGAACTGATCAGATTCTTTTTTTGTTGGCTTGGATTCTGCAGAAACTCCCAAAATGGTTTTAACCGTGTCGTGGATCGCGTCAACCAGTTGCGTTATGAGTGGGCTTTTACTTACGGCTTTTTTCCCGGTCATCTTAGCCACCAACACTTCGCCCTCCTTTTTCCATTTATCATCCGCGGCCCTCACCAACATTTGTATCCACAGCCGCTCACCGGGCCTCAATTGCCCAAAAAATTCAAAAAGTGAAGACAGCGGATCAATTTTTCGCTCCTCTTCTTTAGAACTAATATCTTCCAAAACAAAATCTTCATACGTGCGAATCGGATAAGCATCCGGTTTGGTCAAAACAAATTCCGTTCCCCACAAATTCCAGTCTTTGTCTGGTAAAACCGCAGGCAAACTTTTTGTATAATCTTCCACAACCCTAACTTCGCTTGAGGGGTACTGTGCATAAATCTGCGCCTCAAACATTCTTTTAAAAAACTCCATCGTCCATATGTAAAAATGAATGCCTGTTTCGTCTCCTATTACCTCCAAAGAAAACCAAGGAGTAACCCATCCATCCCAATACCTGTCTATTAAATTTCCTTTACGCGCCGCGCCGTGTATGCCAGCGAAAATACTCTCCATAGCCTTGGGGCTTTTTGACACTTCTCTTGGTATTCTTACTTCAAGCAAAATGTACTTTTTGGTAGAAATAAAATTTGCGCGCACGTAATGCAGCCAGGAGTCGCGGAAAATAAAAAAAAACAGAATAGGCATCCACAAAAACCAGGTTCTGCTCGCCCAAAAAATGAACTCCTTTACGACGGGGTCATTTAAGATTATATCTGCCATCAGCTAACTTTTTGAAATATTTTTTGTTTTCCAGATTAATAAACACAGTGTTTGGCTTCACGATTCGCTGGCGCAAAACAGCCGAAATTATTTTATCTTTAGCCATTGGGCCGTCTTTTTTGAGCACCTCCGTAATCACATCTTTAACCACCCCAGGAGCATATCCCCAGTTTTTAAGCGCGTAAAGACCCCTACCCACCAAAACAAAGCGGTCGTCTTTAATAAGTTCATTGTGCACGGTTTGCGTGTGTACCGGCTTGCCAACCAATTTGCCGATTTTAGAAGCGACCTCGGAAAAATGCAGTGGCTTGCCGTGCCGCACAAGCACCATGTGCGAAAGATCCCGCACGCCTCTGGGCTTTATTTCCGGAAATTCCGTAAGACCCCACTGGCCGAAATAATTTTTGGCAATCAGCTTGGAAAGGCCGAGCCAATTCGCCAAAACGATATTGCTTACTTCCCCGCCAGTAATATGCCGCGCGGACGAAGAAAGCGTTTCAAACAGCCCGCTTTCTTCCACCGGGTGGCCTGTTTTGCGCAATTCCTCAACCGCGTGAGAAAGGGATTTCTGAGCGCGTTCTTCGGCCCCTTCGCCATATGCCCAACGATCGCAAAGCTCGTCGTTTTCATGAAATCTTAAGAATGGGTTGTGCAAAGAAAGCAAAAAATACACATGGTTTTCGTGTTTTGGATGCGGTGCAAGATTTTTCAAAACATGCTCCTCTTTTAAAACACGCCCCTCGTGTTCAAAATACTCCTCCAAGGCCGTAAAAACCACCGTCAGCTCCTGCATTTGCGGAGATTTTCTAATGCGATTAAAGCCATCTGCTTCAACCTGCCGCACCCGCTCGCGGGTAATGCTGTATTTTTGGCCAATTGCCTCCAAAGTCATTCGCCTTGGATTTTTACTCAAACCAAAACGCTGCTCCAATATATCTTTGGTCCGCTTTGGCAAAACCATAAACAGCTTTTTTGTGACCTCCTCCGGATGAACCGGTAATGCGTATTTCATATGTTTAAATAAACACTAGCAAACTTATAAAAAAGTGTCAAATCCATGTCACCTTCAGCCTAACAAGAGCACCAAAATCATGTCAAGCCCCCAAAATACCTTCTTTGTAGCGCTCTTCCCCACCAAGCAAAATGCCTTTTTTGTGTAAAGAAAAGCTTTCCAAAATGCCTAAAGCTAAAAACAAAGTAATCAGGCTTGAACCGCCGTAACTTAAAAACGGCATTCCCAAACCGGTGATCGGCAAAACTCCGGAATTCATGCCAATATGAATCCCCGCCTGAAAAGATAAAAAAATGGCAAGCCCTGTCGCGTAAAGTTTCTCAAAATTAGATTCACCGTAAATCCCCGCGCGCAAAATCCGCCAAACAACTAAAGAAAAAAATAGCAGTAAAATTAAAATACCTAAAAATCCCCATTCCTCCGCAAAAGCCGCGAAAATAAAATCAGTCTCGTGCTCCGGCAAAAACTCAAGACGCGATTGGGTTCCGAAACCTATACCCTTTCCGAAAATTTGCCCGGAACCTATTGCAATAACCGATTGAATTGCGTGATAACCCCTGCCGCTAACATCGCTTTGGGGATTTAAAAAAGAAATGACGCGCGCCTTTTGATACGGCAGAAGAAAATAGCTCCAAAATATCAAAGCGGCAACCGCGCCTAGAACAAAAAGCGCCAAAAGATGTTTGAGCTTTATTCCGCCAACCAAAGCCATACCGAGCCAAATCGCTCCCAAAACCAAAGCCGAGCCGAGATCTGGCTGCAACGCAACCAAAACCATCGGCAACGCCGCGTATAAAAAAGATATTGCCAAATGGAGAATTCGCGCAATTTCAATGTGCCGCTTAGAAAAATACTTAGCCAAAATTAAAACAATGATCAGCTTAATCAATTCAACCGGCTCAACGCTGGTTCCGCCAACCTTGAGCCAGCTTGCGGCCCCTTTTATTGCGCGGCCCGCCAATATCAGAAACACAAGAGTCAAAATTAAAATTAGATAAAGTATCATCAAAAATATGCTGTTTGTTTTTAAAAAGCTCCAATCTATGAAAATCGCGCTCACAAAAAAAACCGCAAGCCCTACGAATATCCAGACAATTTGCCTGTTAAAAAAATAGTCGCCGCCCTGTTCTCCGCCAATCGGCGGGCTAAATGATTTCATCGTTGTAAGCCCCAAAAAAACCAGCGTAAGAACGCTTAAAATAAGCACCCAATCCAAACGTTTAAATGCCTGCGCTGGGTTCATGGAATCGGTCTGAAAAAGATTTCCGCCTTAAAAACCCCCTCTATGGCCTGCGGCCACGTAAAGGTCACGCCTCTTTCTTCAAAAATATTTAATTTATCAATAACTGTTTTGGAGGCGCCCAAACTCTCGCCTTCTTTATTTAGCAAAACAGCGCTGGTTTCTATTTTTTGATAAACTTCGCTGTTTGATTGGTTTTTTACTCCGATCTCCAGCCGCGGGGCAATCGCATCAGTAAGAAACAGGTCCTTTTTTAAAACATCAATTCGGAGCGGATCCGACCTGCTGGATTCCCAGCTTACGGCGCGCATTTCCAAAACTGCATTTTTCGGCGTCCGGTTTTGGGTTACAATACTAGGCTCAAAAACAAGAAACTTTTCTCCCGGCAAAATAAAAGTTGAGTTTTCGCGGATAGCAATTAAAACATTGTTTTCATCATACAGTTTGACAGCGTAAACAAATTTTTGGGCTTTGAGAAATTGGTTGCCGTTATTCAAAAGCGCAGCGATGTCATATACGCCCTCTCTGACCGGAAAAAATCTCGTCCATAAAATCGTGAGGTCGTGAATTTTTTCCGAGCAAGGCGCGCAGCGCGCGACCTCGCCGCCGCAATCCACGCCTTCTTCATCCTGATTTTGGCGGTTGTCAAAACAAGTAGGCTGCGGTCGGAGATAATAAATAACGCCGAAGACAATCAGCAAAACAACTATTGCAAAAACAGAAAAAATGGCGAGCTGTCTCCGGAGTCCCCAAGTAAAAAACGGCATAACTCCAGTATATAAAATTTAACGCAAAAATACTATAATACCCTTATGGCTACGCGGGCGAAAATATTGGTAATATCGCTTTTGGCTTTTGCATTGACTTATTGGACCGGCTTTTCATATTTAGGCACCGCGCTTGAAACTCCGGCTTACTATATTGCGAGTTTGATTTTTGAAAAGACGACGTCGCCGCAAGAATTGATTAAAAAATACGAAAAGGGCAACATAAAAATTCTGATAGTCCCCGGACATAACAAAGAAAGTTACGGGGCGCAATACCGCGGGGTCACGGAGGCGAGCCTAAATGCCGAATTGGGCAGTCAGCTCTTTGAATATTTCAGAAGCGACCCAAAATTTACCGCGTTCATTACAAATAAAAACACCGGGGAGTATAATGACTGGATTTCGGATTATTTAAAAAACCAAGAAACGGCAATCAACACTTTTAAAGAAAAGGTAAAATCAATTTTTAAAAACGCCGTGAAAATAGGGGCGATTAAAATAGAAACAAAAGTTTACCACAACCCCGCGGCTGATAATTCTTCAAAACTTCTTTATGGCATAAACAAGTGGGCAAATGATAGTGGTGTAGACATAGTTTTGCATCTGCATTTCAACGATTACCCCGGCAGAAAATACGACATGCCGGGCAAATACAACGGTTTTGCGATATATATTCCGGACGATCAACTTCCTAATCATCAGGCAAGTTTAGAGATTGCAAAATCAATAAGAAAAGAGCTCAAAAAAATCCAGACCGAGAGCAATTTTCCAAAAGAAAAAGATATTATCATAGAAGATCAGCAGTTAATAGCAATCGGCTCCAACGCCTCGCGCGACGGAGTTTCTATTTTGGTGGAATACGGATATATCTACGAACCTGAATTTTATGACAAAGAAATCCGCCCATACGCCCTGCGTGACGCGGCTCTCACAACATACCAAGGCGTCAAAAACTTTTTTGAGAAAAAGTCTGTCCGAAACTAAGTTTAGGACATTGTAAAAAGCAAGGGCGATGCAGGAATTTTTCTCCCCGCACCGCCCCATAGAAACTATCCGTGCAACCATCGTAGCGCTAGAAGTTTGCCTTAGCGCGCCGATTCTTCTCCTCGTGGCCTTCGATCATGCTATGGAGCCAGAGAACAAGAATCGCTGCAAAAGTAGCCAGATAAATACCGCTGCCAAGAAGCGGAACCCCGAGAGATTTCTCGCCAGCTATCATGTAGGCAGCGATGGTCATCTCTAAACCGCCATTAAACACCAGAAACAAATCGACCAAAAACCCACATGTCGCCACCGCGACAACCCATGAACCAAACATTGTTATGGTTTTCATAATCGGCACCTCCTGTTGTGAGTTTATCATAGAAATTATGATTTGTCAATAGCGCAAAAGCCTTATTTTATAAGGTATTTTTGAGTAGTTACACTTGGCGGTGGCACCGCCAAGTGGTTAGCGCAAAAAATGAAAAAGCCCCGTCCGCCAGCTGGCGGAGAGGCTGAATATGGTGGGAGCGGTCCCGCTTAGCAGGACAGCGTGCAGCCGAGCCGGAAAGGAGGCCGCCTTTCAATGAGTGGCGGTGGGGATTTGAACCCCAAGGCAGTTTTTACTGCCAACGACTCTTGAGCCACAGCCAAAACCGCTCCCATAAAACACAGACTACCATATAAATTAAATCCTTTCAATCGGCGGCTGCCTACTTTCCCCCAAAAGGAGTATCATCGGCAGTACAGCGTTTTACTTCTCTGTTCGGAATGGGAAGAGGTAGTTCCACCGCCTCAAGCCACCGAATGAAAAGATTCAATATTTTTTGTAATTCATAAGCGCATTTCCTAACAAGACGGATAAATCTTATCAGGTTTGTTTGATCTATTAGTACTCCACGGCTGAAATCCTTGCGGATCTTACACCTAGAGCCTATCAACCTCGTAGTCTTCAAGGGATCAGATTCCTAATCTTGGGGCATGCTTCGCGCTTAGATGCTTTCAGCGCTTATCACTTGGCGACTTAGCGACCCTGCGGTGCCCTTGGCAGGACAGCAGGTAAACCAGAGGTCACCTCCTTCCGGTCCTCTCGTACTAGGAAGAACCCCCCTCAAGAATCAACGAGTGCAGTAGATAGGAGACCAACCTGTCTCACGACGGTTTGAACCCAGCTCACGTACCTTTTTAATTGGCGAACAGCCAAACCCTTGGGAGCTCGTTTCTTTGTTATCTTGCGTTACCGCAAGTATCAGACTATTCCATCACCGTTTCTGTCTTTGTTACCAAAGAAGAAGTAGGTGCAAGCCGTGTTATACCCCCGCTTAGCGGGGCATATCTCATGTTGTAACTAAAATTACAACAATCAGTCGTTAGGGGAGATAAATAATTAGATCATTGATGCATAATTTTTGCGGCGATTTTTAGATCGTACATTAAATCGCGACAATGCATCCGCCAATCTCGCCATGCGAATCAAATCGACCTTGGTTTGAATATCTATATTCAAAATTTGTATAGCCAATTTAATTTGCTTTTGTTTAGCCAAAGAATACGGCGAAATAAAATTAAGTATAATTCTGAGTAATTTTTATTTCCAACCGAACTCTAAAACCAAACTTTTTCTCGCTGTGTTTTTCGATGGTAGCCATAATAGCCCCGTCACCATCAATCAAGCCAGCAAGATAGGCTCGACCAGCTTCATTACTTATCTTTCCCACGGCGTTAGCCTTCATGTGCGTGAATTGTATCACACCTGGGACCTGCGAGAAACTTCGCAGATCGCATGAATAGGCCTTCACCGTTTTGAGCTTGTTTATTACTCCGATGTTTCCATCGGAGAGAGAAGTTTTGTTTTCTCCACCCCCAGGATAAGATGAGCCGACATCGCTGTCGTATTTGTCTTCTATTACTAGAAGGATCGGACTATATCTTCACCCTGCTCCGCCGGCTGGCGGATGCTGGGGTTGGCGTCTTAGCCGCGCATTATGTCTGCGCCGCTCTCTCCGATGTACATCGGAGAAGTCTCTACGGGGTCAATCCACTCAAAATTTTGGAATCAAGCCTTGATACTTGACAAATTAATTGTATATGCTAAACTCCCTTAAGGAGGGTGAGAAATGAAAAAAATTATTTTTGTGTTAACTTCGGTTTGTCTCAACACACATTGGTCTAAACCTAATTATTCGCTTGATCCAGTCGGTCCATTTTTTCATGAAAAGGCCGCAAAAAAATGGGTTAAGAAATTCAAGGCGTTCTGTCGTAGTCACAATGAAATTGAGTATGTCTATTGTAAAATAACTGAGTTGAATACGAGAGCCAAACGAGCTCCAAAATCATTCCTCACTAATTTTCTTAGCGAATATGGCTCTTAACACATTTCTGTTCTATCTATCATGACCGTTAGCATGCGGTCATTTTTTTATTCTATTTTTCCAAAATTTTGAGTAGACGACTTCCCACGGTATTGTCCAAATAAATTTCCTATCATTTATTTTTTGGAGTCCACCGTTATAAGCCAAATTTTTATTCGGGCAAATTTAATTGCCCCAGGAATGAAATTACTTTCATTGCGCCCCGATTTGAGGTGCCGAACTCCGTCGTCGATATGGACTCTTGGACGGAACTAGCCTGTTATCCCCGGAGTAGCTTTTATCCGTTAATCTTCCGTGGCATCGAGTGCCAACGGTCGGTTCACTATGTTCTGCTTTCGCATCTGGTCGTCATGTCCGACTTCCAGTCAAGCCAGCTTATGCCATTGCACGACTAGCGCGGTGTCCATCCGCGCCTAGCTGACCTTAATAAACGCCTCCGTTACTTTTTAGGAGGCTTGCGCCCCACACAAACTGCCCAGCAGCTACTGTCCCCATCCGGTTTTGCCGGACAGGTTAGATTTTACATTTTTAAAAATGGGTATTTCATTGGCGGCTCCACGCCTCCCGAGAGAAACGCTTCAAAGCCTCCCCACTACGCTACGTATTAAAAACATAAAGCCAATAACAACTTACAGTAAAGCTTCCGGGGTCTTTTCGTCTAACTGCACTTAACCGGCATCTTCACCGGTATCGCATTTTCACCGAGTAAATCCCCGAGACAGTCCCCCAGTCGTTATACCTTTCGTGCGCGTCTGAACTTACCAGACAAGGAATTTCGCTACCTTAGGACCGTTATAGTTACGGCCGACATTGACGAGGGCTTCGGCCAGTCACCCCAGCACATTGCTGCACTGGAACGCCAGCGTTAACCTTCTCGCATTGGTCAGGCATCACCCCCTATACTTCCTCTTACGAGTTTGCAGGGAGCTGTGTTTTTGTTAAACAGTCGCCAGGGGTACTTTCGCTGCGCCCAGCCGCACTTTTTAAGCTCTTGACTTATTTTACCAATATGCTATAATGGCAAAGGAGGTGCAAAATGAAGGATTTTGTGAAGTTATTGTATGTTGCTGGTTACTTTACGGCGGGATTGATTTTGCTTGCCGACATAATCGTCATGGCCATTGGCGTAGAGGATGTCGAACTTGTAAACTTCGTAGCCCTCAACTTCGTCGCTATTCTATCTGGCATTATTGCAACCGGCGCGCTCATCGGAGCGACCCACCTGGAAGAATAACGCGTAGCTGTATTGTTGTTGCAGGCCTGTAATCAGGCCTGCTCTTTTATTTTGCAAAAGCTCAAAAAGTGCAGCTGGGAATCCATATTGCGAACTTACGGATGCTTTTTTGCCGAGTTCCTTGGGGATCTTTCACTCGTTCACCTTGGTCTTCTCGACCTACCCACCTGTGTCGGATTCCGGTACGGTTGCGTATTAATATTTTTAGACGATTTTCTGGGAAACCTGCTCCATTGAATTCCCAGCACATTGCTGTGCCGGGTTTTCAAAGCGCTTGGATGCCGCACTAAAGCGAGAGTACGGATTTTCCTATACTCTACCCTTACGCCATGAACGCGAATCCAATAACACGCTCAATGTACTAGATTCCGTCCCGTCATCAAAAAAATACGCAGTGCTGGAATATTAACCAGCTATCCATCGCCTCCGGCTTTCGCCATTGGCTTAGGGCCGACTAACCCTTGGCTGATTGTCATTGCCAAGGAAACCTTGGGTTTTCGGTGGTCCGGGATTTCACCGGACTTGTGGTTACTTGTGCCAACATTCTCACTTCCAAACGCTCCACTCCGGCTCACGCCGTGAGCTTCACTGCATTTGGAACGCTCTCCTACCGCGCTGGCGCAACTGCCAATTGCCAACAATTTAATTACCAAAAATTGGAAATTATAAGTTAGAAATTGAAAGTTGCGTCAGCACTCTCACCTTCGGTACTCTGCTTAAGCCCCGATAATTTTCGGCGCGAAGTCTCTTGACGAGTGAGCTGTTACGCACTCTTTAAAGGATGGCTGCTTCTAAGCCAACCTCCTCGCTGTTTAAGAAACTTCACCACCTTCTTTGCACTGAGCAGAGATTTAGGGACCTTAGATTGAGATCTGGGCTGTTTCCCTTTTGACCGATGGAGCTTAGCCCCCATGGTCTGACTAGCCCGCATAAAACCTTAGGCATTCGGAGTTTAGTTGGACTCGCGAGATTTCTCCCTATCAAGTCCATCTAGTAGCTCTACCTCCTAAGTTTTGCGGGCCGCTAGCCGAAAAGCTATTTCGGAGAGAACCAGCTATTACCAGATTCGATTAGCTTTTCACTCCTTACCACAACTCATCCGATAGTTTTGAACGGCTAAACGGTTCGGGCCTCCCCCCGGATTTCTCCGGGGTTCACCCTGGTCATGGTAAGCTCATCTGGCTTCGGGTCTATCGTTTTCTGCCTTCCCACTCAAAATTTTGGACCCTATTGACAAATTAATGTAATAGGAGTATAATTAACGCACGCAGAGTGTGCTTCCGGTTCCACATATCAGCTTTACCAGTAAAGCTGGTAATAATGATAATCCGGACGTTTCGGGGGGCGCGAAAAAGCCCTCCACCATTTTTTTATTCCAAAATTTTGAGTGGGAAAACGCGCTATTAACACTCGGTTTCCCTGTCTTTCCGGGCTTTACGCCCTTAAAGAAGCAAAAAACAATAACTCGTTGGCTCATTCTTCAATAGGCACACGGTCACCCCGTAAAAGCTTGCGCTCACGGGGCTCCCATTCTTTGTAAGCATATGGTTTCAGGTACTATTTCATCGCCCTCACCGGGCTGCTTTTCAACTTTCCCTCACGGTACTAGTTCACTATTGATGATAGATGGTATTTAGCCTTACCGGCTCGTGCCGGCAGTTTCCCCCGACGCATACATTTATCGAGGTACTCAAGTAAAGTCCGAAAAGTAGAAAATTATTTTCATTTACGGGGCTATTACCCTCTTTGGCCGGCCTTTCCAGGACCGTTCTATTAATATTTTCATTCTTCCGATCATTAAAGATTAGAACTAAACTTACTACTTCCGCGATTACCCACTTAATAAATTAAATAGGAAATCGGGATCTGGGCTCTTCCCTTTTCGCTCGCCGCTACTAAGGGAATAAACTATTGTTCTCTTTTCCTCCGCTTACTGAAATGTTTTACTTCAGCGGGTTCGCTCCAAAGCGCCGTTTAAAACGCTTGGTCATCCGCCTTTCGGCGGACGGGGTTTCCCCATTCGGAAATCTTGGGATCAAAGGTTGCTAGACACCTCCCCCAAGGTTAACGCAGTCACGCCACGTCCTTCTTCGCCCATACTATCTCGAGCCATCCACCATATGCTCTTTTTACCCCCCGCTTAGGGGGGTGTAACCTGCTCCGGCATAAAGCCGGAGCCGTCTTGTTAGAAAATGCACTTACGAATTTACCCCCACACTAATCGTGGCATTCTGCCCCTTGCAGAACGATTGCCACGCCGACAATAACCGCCAGATCGCGACCATCACTATTCCGCCAACTTGTTTAGCAGAAATCTGCAATGCCACGATATAGTGTCGGGGGTTTACTTATCTTGTCAAAGTTCGCACATTCTATGAGTATTTTTAACCTAAAAACCCGCCGTGGAGGCGGGTTCGGTTTTGATAGCCAAAATAGCTAGAAATCGCCGATGCCTCCAGATTGGTTAATATTGGTTTTGATAAACATAGTTTGTGTAAGCCCAGTATACTCCCCATATTTTTGGTGTCAATGGGGTGTGGATAGAAAACAAAAAAGCGGCTTTTTAGGGCCGCTTGCACTTGGGTAATGCGCCTAATGATTTTAAAAAGCCAAATCTTTGATTGGTCCATCTCGCTCTGGCAACTTCGTCAAAAGCGACCAAAAACAAAACTGTGCCAATCCACACGGACAATGCAACCATGCTTGATCACCTCCTCTCCCATCATTCCTAGCAAATCCAAAACCCGCCGTCAAGGCGGGTTTTGGATTGAACTAACTCCGACGCTGTGATCGGAGTCGTTAAACAAAGTTTAACGATTGTTTGAAATATCCGAGCGCAATCTTTCCAAAAATCTTGCGGCTATATCCTTGCCGCCGAGTCCGAAAGCAAGACCTCCGGCAATTGCAACCATCGCAACAAACGCCGTAAACAGCGTCTGAACAAACGGTCCCGCAATACCTAATTGGTACAAAGCAGCCAAGATCGCGAAAACCCAGATAGCCCATTTGGAAACGCCCCCCAAAAAGCCGGCGGACGGAAGCCCTGCGGCTCTGGCCGTTCCGGAAACAACATTATACGCGACATCCGCTAAAAGCGCCGCGGCAACCAAAATCAAAGAAGCCACAATGACTTGAGGGATATAGGCCAAGACAACGCTTCTCAAAAATTCTGTCACTTGCGACAAACCTAAAACATCTACCGCCGCGAGCAAAAAGACCAGAATAAAAAACCACCTCACCAATCCTCCAACAAAAGCGCCGGAATCCAGTTTCATACCGGCCCTGGAAACAGCCTCCTCCATCCCCAAGCTTCTTAGCGCCATGTCCACCTTAAGCGAGCGCATCATTTGCACAACAACCTTACCCAAAGCTACGGCAATCACCCAGCCTATTATAAAGACCACCAAAGCCACAATAAGCTTGGGTACAAAAGCGACCACTCCGCCCCAAAGGACTTGGAATGACGCAATCAAAACATCGCCCCATGTTTGTACTAGCATATAATTTTAATTGATTAAGCTTTTAAAGCTCTAAACTTGTAATAAAACCAGGACCCTCGAGAAGTCCTCGTTCTTGAGGCTGTTTTAAGGCTCAATCTATCGACCTTTGGCCCATACTACAGCCTCTTAGCTTTATTTTAACACAAAACACGCCTCCGCTGTTCGCGGGTGTGGATAAGAATTTAAGCAATTTTGGGCGCGCTAGGAGTCCCCGCCACGGGCGGGGCGAGGCATTGACTTTTCCAACGTGGTGCACTTTTATAGACGACGTTAGAACCTCTCTAGTTGGTATAAATAAAAGATTCTTATTAAATTTTTTATAAAAAAGAACCGCCAATCGGCGGTTATCCTTTAGGGCGATGTTTGATCTCACATCCCTTAGGATATCGAATAAACTCGGCATAGGAGCCAATACGAATCTCTACATTACCATCCACATCTTTCCTATAATCTCCTTTTTTGTGTTTTAAAACGGCCCCGCTTCCGTCAGTTGCCTCAAGAGTTACTCCCGTTTCATCCTCAATCACTATTTTCCCGGAAAAACTTACCCACCGCTCCTTCCCCTCGTCACAAAAACATATATAGTTATTTCCGAGTGAAGAATGACACAGTTTCCGTGATGCGTATTCTTCGCATAACGTATCTAACGTCTCTCCCCGTCTTATGAGAGAAAAAGCTTTTTTGACAAAGTCCTTAGCAGTATCTAACCGCGTACAATTTATTGCCTCTGCATATATTTCCATCATCTGTAACTTGCCCCGCTCTTTCTCCTCAGAACTAACTTGTGGTAAAGAATGGACTTCATCAGATTTCTCTTTCAGATGCGGGTCGCCGTCCATCAAAGCATGTAGTTCATCGTGGGTTAATTGTCGCATTATCAGAATCCTTTTTTTAGAACAAAAAATCTTTTACCAGCCTACCATACGATTTTGCATTTTTCAATAGAAATGTATGAGGCCACCCACTTTTGCACTCCTCGCCCGAATTAATAGTTTGTAATTGTTTGTTTGCCGGTAATGATAACATGAATTGTACCGGTGACATCTTGTTTTTGAAAGCATGATGCACGCGATCGATATT
>Ga0209542_10002676_pt1 | contig 39455 bp, 38 predicted proteins | sample RifCSPhighO2_01_FD_184028 | JGI IMG/M metagenome (GOLD analysis project Ga0209542, IMG submission 184028) | Soil microbial communities from Rifle, Colorado - Rifle CSP2_plank highO2_0.1 (SPAdes) (version 2) | ecosystem: Environmental > Terrestrial > Deep subsurface > Rock core/Sediment ... | reverse complement strand
TCTTATTAATTGACCCTTCAAAAAAACCAATCAGTTATCAAATCGCCAAAATTATCGGCTTTAATGAACAAAACGGCATTTTCTTGGTTCAGGATAATTTTTTAACTCAATTTGTGGTTTTTACCAATTTGGACACGCCGCAGGATCGGGATAAAAGCGAGCAAATGGGTGCGGCTGCCTATATTTTTAAGCGCGATTGCACGCCGAGGGAAGTGATGGAAACGATTGCCGAGATTATCAAAAAAGACCGGGAAAAGAAAAAAATCAAAAAATAATTAAAATATTTAATTAGAGAAGCTGAATAAAGATATCTTTTTTGCAATAGTTTAATTTTTGCTAAATTAAGCTATTTTTTTATTTATTTTGATATCTCTTGACACCTAATGATACTTAAAGATATAATGTTAATATTAAAATTCCTTAATTATTTGCTAATTTTGTTAAATATATAGGCCTATGGAACAAGAAATTAAGCCAAATAGTGTTTATACCACGACCGAGGCTCAACAATTGCTTAAAGTCAGCAGCAGCACGATTAAGCGGCTTTTAAAAAAGGGGTTAATCAGGGCGAATAAGGTCGGGCACCAATATCGGATTTTGGGTAAAGAGATTTTACGGCTAGTTTCGCCTGACGTTGAGCAAAAGGCGGTGAAGTCTTATTTGAGAATGAAAGAAAAAATTATTGATAAAATTAATCAGTGGTAACACTCCCAATCTATGGATCTTGCCAATAATCGACTTTTTAAGATTGCCTATATTACCCACAAAGCTTTTTTTGGCTACAGGTGGCAAATTATTTTATTAACCTTTCTAGGCTTGATTGGCGCCAGTCTTGAAGGTATTGGCGTTAATGCGTTAATTCCATTATTTTCCTTTGCTTTAGATAATAATCAGGTCAGTAATAATTTAATTTCTCAATTAACGAAAAATTTTTTTGATTTTTTGCACTTGGGATTTAATATCAATTTTTTATTATTTTTTATTATCGTTCTTTTTATTTTAAAAGCTTTAATTACTCTATTAATCGCTTTTATCAAAATAAATATTACTTCTGATTATGAAGAAAAAACTAGAAGTCGGCTTTTTACTAAGATTTTAAATTCCGCTTGGACTCATCTTCTAAAACAAAAATCAGGGCATTTGGAAACTATTTTAATGATTGACGTGCCGGCTGGTTCAAGTTTACTTGATCAGATTAGTAGTGTCATTATTGTTTTAGGTAATTTATTTATTTATATCATTGTTGCTTTAAATATTTCTTTACCCATTACTTCAGTTACCATAATTTTGGGTGCGATTTTGTTTTTGACCATTAAGCCAATCATCTATAAAACAAAACAAATCGCCTATGATCGAACCCAAGTCAATAAGGCAATTGGTCATCATGTTAGTGAGAATTTGAGTGGTATTAAAGTCGTTAAGGTTTTGGCAGTTGAGACGGGGATTATTGATAAGGCTAATAATTATTTTAGTAAATTAAAAAAGTTATGGGTGAAAAGTCTGATATTAAAGACTTTGAGCGCGGTTTTTATCGAACCCCTAAGTCTAATTTTTATTTGTTTAGTTTTTATTTTTAATTATCGCTCGCCGGATTTCAACTTAGCAGTCTTAATCGCTATTGTTTATTTAATCAACCGAATTTTTATTTATTTTCAGCAGTTGCAGCGGAATTTACAGACAATTTTAGATTTATTGCCTCATTTACAAAGTATTATTAAATATGAAGGACAGGCAGTTGATAATTTTGAACAAAGCGGCGGCCGTAAAAAATTTGAATTTAGCAAAGATATAAAATTTGAAAATGTTAATTTTGCTTATATTGAAAACAAGCCAACTTTGAGCGGCATTAATTTTCAAATTAATAAAGGTGAAATGGTTGGTTTAATTGGGCCTTCAGGTTCAGGCAAAACCACTTTAGTGGATTTAATTTTACGTCTTTTTAAGCCGTCAGCGGGAAAAATTTATTTAGACGGAGTTGATATTGCTGAAATTGATTTAAAGGAGTGGCGGGAAAATGTCGGTTATGTTTCCCAAGAATTATTTTTGATTAATGATACCGTTGCCAATAATATCAGATTCTATAATCAAACATTATCTGAACAAGATATTATTGAGGCAGCAAAACTGGCAAATATTTATGATTTCATCCAAACTTTGCCTAACAAATTTGAGACAGTAATTGGTGAACGCGGAATTTTAATTTCTGCCGGCCAGCGGCAAAGAATTGTCATTGCCCGGATTTTAGCCCGAAAACCGAAATTATTGATTTTGGATGAAGCGACTTCAGCCCTTGATAACAAATCAGAAGCGAAAATCCAGCAGGTGATTAAAAATTTGAAAGGCAAAATTACGGTTTTAGTTATTGCTCATCGGTTGTCCACGATTATGGACGCGGACAAATTATTGGTTTTGGATAATGGAAAAATTATTGAGCAAGGCGTGCCTGATAATCTTTTGAAAGATAAAAACACTTATTTTTACAAAGTTTACAATATTACCGCTTAAATCCAATGTCAGAAAAAATTATTTTTAAAAAAGACGATGAAAATTTTTTTTGGCATTATTGGGAACAGTTAGTGATTGAGAGCAAAGCGAGCATTCGCTATTTCCCCGAAACTTTAAAAAGCTGGTATTTAATTTCTCAAGACAAATCGTTATACTTTGCCGATTTCAGCTTTGTTTACTTGGTTAATGATCAAATAAAGGCCGGTGTATTTCTGCCCTTAGAAAAAAAAGGTAATGATATTTTTGGCACGATTATGGACGATTATATTGATGCGCCAATTTTTCTGGACCAGTCAGTTGAAAAAAATGTTTTTTTAAAAATTAATGAACTGGCTAAAGAAAATCAGGTTAAAAAAATAATGTTTTTAGTTGATCCTTTGGTTTTTCAGTCACATTACAATTATTTGCAAAAATATCATTATTTGGACACTTCAATTTTAAGTTATGTCATTGATTTAACCAAAGATGATTTGCTGGCCGCTTGTCGGCGAGGCCACAAAAGTGATATTAAAAATATCTTAAAGAATAAAGATTTTAATATTTTCTACATTGATAAAAACAACGCCAATTACAATATTCACGAGGAATATCGTTTATTACATCATAAATGTTCCGGTCGCGTGACTCGGCCAAAGCAGACTTTTGATTTACAATTTGAAAAATTGAAAAAAGGTTATGCCGTTTTGTTTGGTTTAAGCCATCAGGGGAAAAATGTCGCTTTTTCCTATTTTGATTTCTTTAAAGAAAAAGCGGCTTATGCTTCGGCGGCTGATGACCCAGATTACAATAATTTGTCGCTTTATCACCCATTAATTTTCTCTGCTATGGAATATTTGAAAAAATTTGGTTGTCGCTATCTCGACGTTGAACCGCCTTGTAGTCCATCAGCTCAATATGATTATTACCCAACTCAAAAAGAATTAAATATTGCTTTGTTTAAGCGGGGTTTTGGTGGATTTTTTGTCCAGAATTTCCGGGGCATAAAATATTTTGACCAAAAAATTTTTGAGCAAGATACTAGTAATTTCATGAAACAATATGAACCCCATTAGAAATTTAACAAAACACTTATTTTTATTTAGAAATGTTTAACTGGTTATTTACTTTTTAATTAAAATTAAAAAGATTTTATAAATTTCTAACGGGGTGAAATTAACCAAAACGTTTAATCTTATGGAAAATATTTGGAAAAACTGGCCGGAATTTAATCAAATTATTAAGGATAAAAAAGTCGTATTTTTCGGCGTGGCTGATGATTGGTTTAAAAAGACTTTTCAGTATTCAAATCCAAATTTGGTTTATATTGTTGACAATAATCCGACGCGCAAAAGCAAAAAATATTTTGTTAATGAAGTTAATGGCGAATTAGACGTTAAATCACCTGAAGTTTTAAAAAATAAAGAAAAAGATATTTATATTGTTATTACCACCGGTGCTTATCTTTCGGTGATTCCTCAATTGGAATCTTTTGGTTTAGTGGCGGGCCGAGATTTTTGCTGCACCCCGGCTTTGAATAACTTAAAAATTATTGCTGATTTTGATAATTGTCAGACAAAATTACTAATTTGTTCTTCAGAACACCCGATTTATTCTGAGCTAGATAAAGAGCAGGATAAAAACAGCGGCGGTGGGTTGTATATTTATGATTTAAAAAAACGAGAGGCAAAAAAAGTTTTGGCTGGCAGTTTTCATCAAATCATTGACTTGGGTGATAAGTATCTAATTTTAGATGAAAAACGCGGCGGCCTAGAAGTGACAAAAGATTTTCAAATCACCAAGGAATTCGGTTTTGAAATGGATTCGTTTTCCCACGGCTTAACTTATTGCCCGAAAAGAAAATTAATTTTTATCGCTAAAGCTGGATTAGACAAGGTTTCGGTTTACCGTTTAGCTGGTTATGAACATGTCACTGATATTATACTCTCGGAAAAATCACGGCGCTATCAAAAAGACACTCATCATGTTAATGACATTTGGGTGCAAGGCGACTATTTATACGCTTCCATGTTTTCTCATTCCGGCAATTGGCCAAACGGCGTTTACGACGGCGGGGTATTGGAAGTTGATTTAGAAAATTATGAAAACCGAAAAATTTTAATCAGTAACGCTTGGATGCCGCACAGCGTTTGTTTTATTGACAATGAACTTCATTATTTGGACAGTATGAACAGTATTTTGTATCGCGGGAGCAAAAAGATTTTGGGCGAATTTTCCGGATTTTTACGCGGCTTGGCTTATGACGGCCGATTTTACTTTATTGGCCAAAGTGAAAGCCGCTATTTTGACCGCTTGGCCGGCATCAAAAATTATATTTCCCTTTCTGGCGGATTTTATATGTTTGATCCAATTTCTAAAGCCGGACGGTTTTATAGTGTGCCCACAAGACAAATTAGAAATTTAATGATTTATCAATCGTAATTTTATGTTGAATTTAGAAAACAAAATTATTTTGATTACCGGGGGGACGGGTTCGTTTGGTAAAAATTTTGTTCGTTATTTGCTTGAAAAAACTGGGGCAAAAAAAATCATTGTTTTTAGCCGTGACGAATTAAAGCAATCGCAGATGGCGCATGAATTTGATGATGAAAGATTGCGTTTTTTCTTAGGCGACGTGCGAGACTTGTCGCGACTGCAGCGGGCTTTTTCCGGCGTGGATATTGTCATTCACGCCGCGGCTTTAAAGCAAGTGCCGATTTTGGAGTATAACCCGTTTGAAGCGGTTAAAACTAATATTTTAGGCAGTCAAAACGTGATTGAAGCAGGGATTGACGAAAAAGTTCAAAAAGTTCTTTTGATTTCCACGGATAAAGCGGTTCAGCCGATTAATCTTTATGGCTCAACCAAGCTTTGTGCGGAAAAATTATTTATTGCCGGCAATTCCTATGCGGCGGGTCAGACCAAATTTAGCGCGGTGCGTTACGGCAATGTTTTAGGCAGTCGCGGCAGTATTGTTGAATCATTGTTAAATCATAATGGCAAAGATGAAGTAAAAATTACTGATGAAGTAATGACACGTTTTTGGATTACACTTCCGCAAAGTTTTGAATTAGTGATGTTTGCCTTAGAGCAAATGGCCGGTGGAGAAATTTTTGTGCCCAAAATTCCCTCAATGAAATTAGTTGATTTATTTGACGCAGTGGTGCCCCAATACAAAAGAAAAGTTATTGGTATTCGGCCGGGCGAAAAAATGCATGAAACTTTATTAACCGAAGACGAATCGCGCCATGCTTATGAATTAGAAAAATATTATGTGGTTATTCCGGAATTTGAGCTTGGCCAAGTTTTGCAGGAAAAATATAAAAATTTGGGAAAAATTTTACCGCCGCGTTTTCGCTACACCAGCGATACAAATTCTGAATGGCTTACCAAAGGTCAGCTTAATTTATTAATTAATCCGCCTAACTTTTCTAACGAAAAGTTAGGCGGACAAGTGGTAATAAATAATAGAATTATTAAGGAGTAATTTATAACTGATTAATTATTAGAATATTATGGCTTATCGTTTTTGTTCAATTTGCGGCAGTAAATTAAAAAATCGAAAAGACGGGAACTTAGGCTGTGTCAGATGTGATTTTGTTAATTACCGAAATCCGCGGCCAACCGCTACTGGTTTAGTCTTATATAAAAATAAATTACTTTTAACTAAGCGGGCTAGTAATCCATTTAAAGGCTGGTGGGATTTTCCCGGCGGATTTGTCGATCAAAGGGAAACCGCTGAAAAAGCTTTAATCCGCGAGTTAAAAGAAGAAACCGGCTTAAAAATAAAAATCAAAAAATTTTTTGGCACTTACAATGGGACTTATCCGTCAAAATTTGATCCTTTTTCCACCTTGAATCTAGTTTTTGTCGCGGAAAGTAGTCAGAAAAAATTAGAAGCCAATGATGACGTTTCGGCGAGCGAGTGGTTTGCCAAAAAAGATTTTCCGAAAAAAATCGCCTTTGACTCAAACCAAAAGATTATTAAAGATTTTTTAAAAATATGGAAATAAAAGATTTTAGTTATTATTTTGATTTAAGCGACTTTGCCCATAAAGATTTATTTGAGGGTTGCAAGTATATTTTTGATTTTATTAAAATTTTGCCGGATTACATTAAAAAAAATTTAAAGCCGCAAATTTTGGGCAAAGTGATGCCCGGGGCTTATGTCGGCGATAATGTTTATTTGGGGGAAGGCAGTGTGGTTCAGCCCGGCACTTGGATTATGGGTCCGGCGATTATCGGCAAAAATTGCGAAATTCGCCATGGCTGTTTTGTCGGCGCCAACACTTTGGCCGGTGATAATGTGATTTTGGGACATGCTTCGGAAATCGGAAACGCCGTTTTTCTAAACGGCAGTCGGGCGCCGCATTTCGCTTTTGTCGGCCATAGTATTTTGGGTAAAAACGTCAATTTAGGCGCGGGCACGAAATTGTCTAATTTAAAAGTGACTGGGAAAGAAATTGAAGTTGCGGGAATCAAAACTGGTTTAACTAAAATTGGAGCGATTATCGGCGATAATAGTTCACTTGGCTGCAATACCGTTACCCAGCCAGCCACTTTTATCGGGAAAAATGTTTACAGCTATCCGTTATCGCTTTTAAGCGGCTTTATTCAATCAAACACGATTGTTAAAGTCCGCCCCAATCAGGAAACTGCACCATTTGACCCTAATCGATAAAATATGATTCCTTACGGCCACCAAACTATTGATCAAAAAGATATTAATTCAGTTTTGGCGGTTTTGCAATCTGACTGGCTAACGCAAGGCCCAAAAGTTTTAGAATTTGAAAAAGCTTTAGCGAAATATTGCGGCGCCAAATATGCTGTTTCCGCTTGTAATGGCACGGCGGCGCTGCATTTAGCTTATTTAGCTGCGGGCTTAAAAAAAGGCGATGAAGTAATTACCACGCCCAACACCTTTGCGGCAACAACTAATATGCTTTTAGCCGTTGGCGCCAAGCCAGTTTTTACTGAAATTCGGCTTGACAGTTATAATTTGGATGAAAATCAGATTGAAAAATTAATTAATAAAAAAATTAAAGCGATTGTGCCGGTTCATTTTGCCGGCCAGCCGGCTGATTTGGCAAAAATAAAAAAGATTGCCAAAAAACATCGGTTGCTAGTGATTGAAGACGCTTGTCATGCCTTAGGCGCGAAATATCATGGCAATAAAATTGGCGATTGCCGATATTCTGATTTAGCGGTTTTCAGTTTTCATCCGGTAAAAACCATTACCACCGGCGAAGGCGGGGTGATTTTGACCAATAATAAAAAATTTTATGACCAATTAATTTTATTGCGCAATCATGGGATTTATAAAGATAAAAACGGAAAAAATGTAATGGTTGAACTTGGCTATAATTATCGGTTAAATGATTTGGCCTGCGCCCTAGGTATTTCGCAATTGAAAAAAATTAAACCAATTATTAGCAAAAAAAGACAAATTGCTCAGTGGTATAACGAAGAGCTTAAAAATGTTAAAGAGGTTATTTTACCAAAAGAATTAAAGGGCAATTATTCAAGCTGGCATCTTTATATTGTCAGAGTTGATAAAAAATATCGTGATTTGTTGGCAAAATATTTGAAACAAAAAGACATTGGCGTTAATTTTCATTATCCGGCAGTTTATTCGTATCCTTATTATCAAAAATTAGGTTTTGGCAAAAATAATTTAAAAAATTCTAAAATTTACCATCAGACGACTCTGACCTTGCCCTTGCCGCCGCAATTAATGAAAAGTCAAGTTAAATATATTAGTAATCAAATAAAATTTTTTTTTGGCTATGAAGTATAAAAACATTGAAAAAATTATTTTAATCGGCGGATCTTTTCTGCTAGCCGAATTAATTAAAAAAACCAAAGGTAAAATTGGTTTGCCTCTAGTGATTTTTACTAACCCCCGTTATTTAAATGAAGATTTTGACGGTTTAACCCTGAAAAGTATTTTAAATAAATATAAAATTAAATACTATCTAATTTCTGATATCAATAATGATAAAAATTTAGCAAAAGAAATTACAAAAAATTCTTTAGCCATTGCTATGGGCTCTTGGTTTTTTGAGAAAAAAACGGTTAAGAAATTTTCCAAAAATCATTTGCTTGATTTTATGAGTATTGATCTTCCGCGCTATCGGGGCGGGGCGCATCACAGTTGGCGGATCATGCACCAAAATTATCAAAGTTCAATTAACCTGCAAATTATTAAAGGCGGACAAGAGACTTTTCAAAAAGGCGAAGTTATTAAAAGACAGGAATTTATTTTTTCTAATAATCTAATTAAACCCGTTGATTTTTATAATTATTCTTTGAAAAAAGAAATTAATTTTTTTCTTGAATTTATTAATGATATTAAAAAAGCCAAAAATTTTGTTTTACAGCGTTTAGATGAAAATCAAAGTTCACATTATCCGTCTTTGTTCACTAAATTACACGGTTTAATTGATTGGTCTTGGCAAGGAAAAGATATCTATCTTTTTATCAACGCTTTTGATGACCCTTATTCGGGCGCGAACGCTTATTGGCAAGGACAAAAAATTTATTTAAGTGATTGTCAATTATTACCCCAGCCAGAAGCATATCATCCATTTACTTCAGGATTGGTTGTTCGGCAAAATAAAAATGGCATTTTTGTCGCCACCATTGGAAATCTTTTACAAATAAAAAAAGTCTTGGATGAAAAAGGAAGAGAAATATTTAAAAAAATTAAAGCGGGCGATCGATTTTACGCACCGCCCACAGAGCTTTTAAAATCCCGGATTTTGAAAGTCAGTTACGATAATAATGGTTTAAAAATACACAATAAGGATTTAAAATATGAGTTCAATGTATGAAATTTTAAAAAAAATTAATGGTTTGCCCGTGGCGCCGGTTTCACTCGGTACTGATCAACAAAACGAAATTTTACGTCAAGAATTGCCGTTTAAGGTTTTAGAATATGAATCTGGCCGCGAACATAATGGCTGGATCGTGCCGGATGACTGGCAGGTGATTAAAGCCGAAATTAAAAAAGACGGTAAATTAATTTATGACGGCAAGGTTAATCCTTTGGGAGTGATTGGCTACTCAACGAGTTTTAATGGCAAAGTTGATTTAACTGAATTAAAAAAACATCTGTTTTATTTTGAAAATTCGCCAGATGATTTGGTTTACCATTGTGATTTTTATTACAAACCGCATCAAAGAACTTGGGGATTTTCTGTGCCTTACAATTTATATAAAGATTTAAGTGAAGGAGAATACGAAATTAGTTTGGAAACCAAAAATACCAAAGGGAAAATGAAAGCTTTGGAATATACCCATCAAGGCGAATCAGAAAAAACCATTATTTTTAATGCTCATAATTGCCATGCCGCTCAATTAAACGACGGGCCGGCTGGTTATGTGGTTTTTATGGAAGCGATGAAGCGGTTAAAAGAAAGAAAAACTAAGTACACTTATCGTTTAGTGATTGCCCCGGAACATTTAGGCACGGTTTTTTACTTGATTGATTTAAAGCCCAAAGAAATTAAGAATTTTAAATTGGGAATATTTTTGGAAATGGTGGGGCATAATAATCCGATTTTTTCACTCCAAGAAAGTTTTAACGGTAGAAGTTTAATTGATCGGATTGCGCATCATGTTTTGAAATTTAAAAGTCAGGGTTACTGGAGTGCGCCTTATCGAAAAATTATCGGCAATGATGAAAGCGTTTGGGAAGCCGCTGGGTATGAAATACCAATGATTTCGCTTTCGCGCTGTCAATCAGTTGATTTCACTTATCCTCAATATCATCTAAGCAGTGATAATATTGATATTATCAATCAAGATAAATTAGAAGAAACCGTTGGAATGATTATGGCAATGATTGACATTTTAGAAAAAGATTGTTTTTTAAAGCGTAAATTTACCGGCTTAGTCGCTTTAAGCAATCCCAAATATGATTTATACATTGTGCCGGGAACAGACCCCTCAATGAAAAACGATGATCTCAAAAAAAATAATGATTCTTGGTATGAGTTAATGGATCGTCTGCCGCGTGAGTGTAATGATTCAATAACTATTTTTGACTTGGCGGAAAAATATCATTTACCTTTTGATCAGGTTTATGATTATCTCAAAAAATTTCAGGAAAAAGGTTTAATTGAATTTATAGAGAAGGATATTATATGAATGATCAATTTTTTAGTCAAAGAATTTATTTAAGGCCGCTGACTTTGAACGACGTCAGCCAGAAATATTGTGATTGGTTAAATGATCCACAGGTCAATCAATTTTTGGAAACTCGGCAAACCACTCTTAATCAATTGAAAAAATATGTTTCCGATCAAATTGCTGACCCAAAATCATTTTTAATCGGCATTTTTGACAAAGAAAATAATAATCATATCGGCAACGTCAAGTTTTATCTATTAGATGAGGCTAAAAAACGAGCGGATTTCGGCATTATTATTGGGGATAAAAATTATTGGCAAGCCGGGTTTGGCACCGAAGCGACGAAATTGGCGATTGATTATGGCTTTAAAATTTTGGGTTTTAACGAAATTGAACTTGGCGTTTTGGCGGAAAATATCCGCGGCCAAAAAGCTTTTAGCAAGGCCGGTTTTAAACCAATTACCGTGAAAAAAAATTATGCTAACCATAACGGAATATGGCATGACGCCATTTTAATGGAAATAAAAAAATATATCCGGTAGTGAAATTTTGATAAGCCGCCTTCGGCGGCAAGATTACCGGGAAATATTTATCAAATAATTTTAATCAGGTTAATTAATAATTTTGCTTTGATTTAATCTAAAATCAAAATTCTACTAACGGATATGAATAATGATTATCAAAATTGGCAAGGCGGATTTCCAAATCTAAAGCGGTGCAGCCGCTGCATTATGCCGGAAACTTGGGAGTCAATTAATTTTGATGAAAATGGGGTTTGCAATATTTGCCGCAATTCGGAAATCAAACAAAAAATTGATTGGCAAAAAAAACGCCAAGAGTTTGTTGAATTAATCACCCAGTATAAAGGCAAGGGGCTTTATGACTGCATTGTGCCTTACAGCGGCGGCAAAGACAGCACTTTTACTTTATATTCTTTAGTCAAAGATTTTGGTTTAAAGCCGTTAGTCGTGAGTTTTGACCATTGGTATTATCGGCCGAAGATTTTAGCCAACCGCGTTTCCACCCAAAAGATTTTAGGCGTTGATTGCCTAACTTTTCGGACCGATTGGCAAGTGGTTAAAAAATTAATGCGCGAGTCCCTTGAGCGCAAAGGCGATTTTCATTGGCATGCTCACACCGGTTGTTTTGCTTTGCCGATGCAAATGGCGGTTCGTTTCGAAGTGCCGTTAGTGATTTGGGGTGAGCCCAGTTCAGAATATACCGCTTATTATGCTTATGACGACAATGAAGAAATTGACGAGCGCCATTTCAATCGTTTGGTCAATTTAGGCATTAACGCCGAAGATATGGTCGGCATGATTAAAGGCGTGACCATGCGTGATTTAGAACCATACCGTTATCCGAGCTTGAAAGAATTAAAAGAGATTGGCTGTCGTTCGGTTTGTTTGGGCAGTTATATCCCTTGGGATGTCAGAACCCAAGCGCAAATTATTCATGATCAAATTGGCTGGCAGGGCGATGCCGTGGAAAATATTCCGCCGCAGTATTGGTGGGAAAAAGTTGAGGATTTATTTCAGGGCACAGATGATTATTTGAAATTTATCAAGCGCGGCTTAGGTCGGACGTGTCACTTGACCAGCATTGACATCAGAAACGGCCGAATGACGCGGGAAGAAGCCATTGAATTGACTAAACGTTATGACGGTCTACGGCCGGCGAGTTTGGATGTTTTTTTGGATTATTTGGGAATGACAGAAAAAGAATTTAATCAGATTGTTTTATCGCATCAGGTCGCCCCTTATCAGCATGATTTTTCCAAAACCGTGCGCGGCCCGGAACTTTGGGATCAAAAATTATGGGACAAGACAAAATGTTAGCAATAATTGATTACGATATGGGCAATCTTCGATCCGTGGCCAAAGCTTTTGAGCTTTTAGATACAAAAGTTTTAATTACTTATAATCAAAAAGAAATTTCAGAGGCAAGCCATTTGGTTTTGCCCGGCGTTGGCGCTTTTGCTGATGGTATGGCGAATTTAAAAAAATATGGTTTAATTGATTTTTTAGCCGATCAGGTTCTGGTTAAGAAAAAGCCGATTTTGGGGATTTGTCTTGGCTTGCAATTAATGGCTAAACAAAGCGAAGAATTTGGCATTCACCAGGGCTTGGGTTGGCTTGACGCGCAAGTTAAAGCCTTTGATCTGAAAAATTATGATTTAAAAGTGCCTCATGTTGGCTGGAATAATATTGAATTAGTTGGCCACTGCCCGATTTTTCTCGGCATCAAACAAAATTCCGCCTTTTATTTTGTTCATAGCTATCATTTTGTGCCCAATAATTTAGAAATAGTTTCAGCTAAGTGTAATTACGGCATTGATTTTGTTGCCGCGGTTTGGCAAAAAAATATTTTTGCCACCCAATTCCATCCGGAAAAAAGCCAGTTTTTGGGTTTAAAGATTTTAAAAAATTTTTTGGGCGTCAAAGGAGAAAAAAATGGTTAAAACCAGAATTATTCCCTGTTTGCTTTTAAAAAACGGTCGCTGCGTTAAAGGTGTTAATTTTACTAATCACCGCGATGTCGGCCATCCGGTGACTAATGCCAAAATTTACGAAGCCCAAGGCGCGGATGAATTAATTTTTTTAGATATTATTGCCAATAGCAAAGAAAGTTTAGTCTTGCTTGATATTGTCAGACAAACCGCGGATCAGTGTTTTATGCCTTTAACCGTGGGCGGCGGGATTAAAACTTTAAATGATATTTTTCAGCTTTTGCGCGCTGGGGCGGATAAAGTTTCTATTAATACGGCGGCCGTGCAAAACCCGGAATTTATCACCCAAGCGACCAAGAAATTCGGTAGTCAGTGTATTGTCGTTTCCATTGATTACAAAAAAAATCAAAATGGCAATTTGGAAGTTTTTATTCAAAGCGGAAATAGAGCCACTGGTCTTAAGCCGGTAGATTGGGCAAAAAAAGTCCAAACCCTTGGGGCTGGGGAAATTTTATTGACTAACATTGACCGCGAAGGCACGCGCACTGGCTATGATTTAGAAACTTTAAGAGCCGTTTCAGAACAGTTGAACATTCCAGTCATTGCCAATGGCGGCGTGGGCAGTATGGCAGATTTAAAAAGAGGAATTTTAGATGGCCACGCCCAAGCCGTGTCTTTAGCGAGTATTTTGCATTTTACTAATCAAAGCGTGATTAAGGCTCGAGATTATTTAGCCACGTCTGGTTTGGAAGTTCGTGTTGATGATTTAAACATTCAAGTCTCAAAATAGATATGCGCATATTAATTATTGGTTTTGGCTCAATTGGCCAACGCCATTATCAAAATTTAAAAAAAATTGGTTTTAGAAATGTTTGGGTTTTTGATGTTGACCAGAATAAAGTCAAAAGTCAAAAGTTAAAAGTCAAAATTATTGATGAAAAATCTTTAAAATGTTTTAATGTGGTTTTTGTTTGCGTGCCTAATTATTTGCATCTTAAATACGCATTGCTTGCCGCTAAAGCCGGCTGCCATTTATTTATTGAAAAGCCATTGAGTCACAATTTGGCTGGCGTTTCTAAATTAATTAAGACTTGCCAAAAAAATAAATTAATTACCATGGTTGGCTGTAATTTAAGATTTAATCCAGCGATTCAATTTATTAAAAAATATTTAGCCAGCAGTAAATTAGGCAGAGTTTATGCGATTCATCATGAATTTGGCTATTATTTGCCTTATTGGCGGCCGAAGCAGGATTACCGCAAAAATTACGCAGCCAAAAGAGCTTGGGGTGGAGGGATAATTTTAGATGATATTCACGAATTTGATTTATTGTTTTGGCTGAATAATTTTTCGGAAGTTAAAAAGGCAAAATTTATTTATGACAAAATCAGTAATTTACAGATTGAAACTGAAGATATCTGTATAGCGTCATTTCAATTTAAAAACGGGGTTATTAGTTCGGTTCGCTGCGATTATTTACAGCAAGTGCCATCGCGCAATTTAAAAGTGATCAGTGAAAAAGGCAATTTGGAATTTGATTTTAATTTAGGTGAGGTTTGGCTAAAAAATAAAAAAAATCAAAGATTATTTAGTCTGAAAAGAAAAAACGATAATCCTGATTATATTTCGGAAATTAAATATTTTTTGGCTTGCGTTAAAAATAAAAAACAGACTTTTAATAATCTAAATTTTGCCGCCAAAATTTTGGCCATATGTCTGAAAAGATGACAAAAAATCTTTGCATTATTCAGGCGCGGATGGGCTCAACTCGGCTGCCGGGTAAGGTTTTGCTTGAAGTTGACGGTGTGCCTTTATTGGAATATTTAATTAAGCGTGTTAAATTGGCAAAAAAAATTGATAAAATTGTCGTGGCAACCGGTAGTAATCAAGAAAATGATCCGATTGAAAAATTATGCCTTAAGTTAAAAATTGATTGTTTTCGGGGTTCGGAAAAAGATGTTTTGGATCGGTATTATCAATGCCTGAAAAATTATCCGGAGTATCAAAATATTGTTCGGGTCACCGGCGATTGTCCGCTCATTGATCCAAAAGTGATTGATCAAGTAATTGATTTATTTGAACAAGGAAATTATGACTATGCCAGCAATGTCGTGTCCCCGACATTTCCGGACGGCATGGATGTGGAAATATTTCGCCGAGAAGTTTTAGAAGAATCAGCGAAGAAAGCAACTACTGATTTTGAGCGTGAACATGTCAACGAATATCTGCTTGGCAGCGATAAATTTACCAAAGGCAATTTAAAGGCTGAAAATAATTATTCAAAATACCATTTAACGGTTGATAATGAAGAGGATTATTTGGTCGTAAAATTTTTAGCCCAAAATTCTAAGATTGATGCTAGCTATTTAAATTATGTTGAATTACTAGAGGAAAATCCGGAAATTAAAAAATTAAATGCTCATATTAATAGAAACGAATATGCTTTCAAAAATAAAAAATAGTTAAATAAGATATGAAAAATAAATTCAAAAAATCCAATCAATTATTCAAAAAAGTCAAAGAAATGATTCCCTTGGCGTCACAGACTTTCTCCAAAAGTTATTTGATATATGTCAAAGGTTTTGCGCCATTATTTTTGACTCATGGCCAAGGCAGCCGGGTTTGGGATGTTGATGGGCATCAATATATTGATTTTGTTAATGGTCTTTTGCCGATAGTTTTGGGCTATCAATACCCGGCCGTGGATGAAGCAATTAAACGCCAATTAAAAAAAGGCATTACTTTTTCTATGGCTTCGGTTTTGGAATACGAATTAGCCCGGCTCTTAATTAAACACATTCCTTGTGCCGAAATGGTCAGGTTTGGTAAAAATGGTTCTGATGTGACGGCTGGGGCTGTTCGCATCGCCCGGGCAGTGACCGGCCGCGAGCACGTCGCGGTTTGCGGCTACCATGGTTGGCAGGATTGGTATATCGGTTCAACCACCAGAAATTTGGGTGTACCGAAAAGCACTCAAGTTTTAACTCACCGCTTTAATTACAATGATTTAAATTCATTGAAAAAAATATTTAAAAATTATCCGAGAAAAGTCGCGGCAGTGATTTTAGAGCCAATGAATTTTGAAGAGCCCAAAGATAATTTTTTGCGAAAAGTCAAAGAGTTAACTCACAAAAACGGGGCATTACTAATTTTTGATGAAGTCGTGACTGGTTTTCGTTTTCACTTGGGCGGGGCGCAAAAACTTTTTGGCGTCACGCCAGACTTGGCTTGTTTTGGCAAAGCCATGGCCAATGGCATGCCGATTTCGGCCTTGGTTGGCAAAAAAATTTACATGAAAAAAGTGACAGATATTTTCTTTTCTTTTACCAATGGCGGCGAAGCGCTGTCAATAGCGGCGGCCATTGCCACGATTAAAGAATTAGAGAGTAAAAAAGTCTTGGATTACTTATGGCGATTAGGCGCTTATCTTTCGGAGAAAACCAATTTATTGATTATTAAAAATAATCTGCAAGAGGTTTTGACTTTAGCCGGCAAGCCGTGCTGGTCGGTTTTTATTTTCAAAAAAACTAAAAAATATTCAGTTGAAGAAATTGAAAGTTATTTGCAGCAAGAATTAATTCAAGCCGGTTTTTTGTGGCATGGTCAGCACAATTTAAGTTTTAGCCACACCAAAAGTGAAATTGATAAATTAATCGCGGTTTACGGAAAAATTTTTCCGAAACTGCGTCAATTAATTGACAGCGGCAAATTGAGAAATAATTTAAAAGGCAAGCCAATTAGTCATATTTTTAAAGTGCGATGAAAAAAATTATCGTGATTTTAGGCGGCGGGTTAAAAAAAGAGAAAAATGGCCTTTGGCGGACGACGAAATTTACCGAAGGTGATACTTTCGGCGTTAGCGGCGATTACATCAGAATTTACGCGGCTTATTATTTAGTGAGACAATTAAAAGATTATTTGATTATTGCCGTTGGCGGCAAGGGTCAATTAAAAAAAATCAAAGGCGCGCCAGCCGTGGCTCAAGTTTTGAAAAAAGAATTAATCGCTTTAGGCCTGCCAAAAAATAAAATTTTAACGGAAACCAAATCAGGCAAAACCTCAAGTCAACTTTGGGAATTAGCTAAAATTTTAAAACAAAAAAAGATTAAAGAAATTACGCTGATTTCTAATGGCTATCACTTGCCGCGGATTAAAACGATGATTAAATATTTGCCAAAATTAAACCAGTTTTATCAAAAAATCAAAATAAAATTCGTGGCAGCAGAAAAGGTGATTTTGGCCGCGGATAAAAGAAAATGGCAGTCAGTCATTAAAACTGCCTATCAAAGTCAAGCTTTAAAAGACCGTATTAAATTGGAAAAACAAGGAATTAAAGATTTAACAATGGGAAGATATAAATTTAATTAAATTTTATGATAATTAAAATCGGCAAAAAAATTATTGGCAAAAATTATCCGGTTTTTATCGTGGCCGAATTAGGCATTAATCATAACGGCCGTGTTGCTTTGGCTAAAAAAATGATGTTGGCGGCAAAAAAAGCCGGCGCTGATGCTTGCAAACTTCAGTCGTTTGTCACCAAAGATTTTGTCGGCGATCAGAAATTAAAATACACTTATATCAGTCAAGGCAAAAAAATCACGGAAAGCCAGTATCAGATGTTTAAACGTTATGAATTATCCCAAAAAATTCAAAAAGAATTATTTAATTATGCTAAGAAAATCGGAATCATTTTATTTTCCACGCCACAAGATAATGATTTTAAAATGGTTGATTTCCTTTGTTCGAAAACCATTAACATGCCGTCGATTAAGGTTGGATCTGATGATTTAACCAACTTAGCCATGCTTACTTATTACGCCAAAAAGAAAAAGCCGTTGATTATTTCCACCGGCATGGCGGATTTAGGTGAAATTAAAGATGCAGTTGAAGCGATTCAAAAGTATAATAAAAAATTGGCGATTTTAAAATGCACTTCGCTTTATCCGACCCCAGCCAGAGAAGCGAATTTAAATCAAATTTTAACTTTAAAGAAAATGTTTCCGCAGTTGATTATTGGTTATTCGGACCATACCATTGGCAGTCTGGCGGCAGTGATGGCTACAGCTTTAGGCGCCAAAATGATTGAAAAGCATTTTACTTTAAATAAAAATCTGCCGGGACCAGATCATCGGTTTTCGGCTGATCCCAAAGAACTTTCTGACTTAGTTAAAAATGTCAGAGCCGCGGAACTAATGCTGGGTAAAAAGGAATTTATTTTATCAGCCGAGGAATTAAAAATGAAAAAAATCGCCCGGCGCAGTGTTATTGCCGACAGGGATATTAAAAAAGGCCAGAAAATCAAAACTTCCGATTTAGTGGTTAAGCGGCCGGGGACAGGTTTGCCGCCAAAATATTTATCAAAAATTGTTGGTAAAATTGCTAAACGAAATATTGAATCCGGTAAAATTATTAATTTAAAAGATTTTTAACAATATGGAACAAAAAAATGAAATATCCGAATTAATTAAAATGCCAAAAAACCAATTTCATCCTTTGGTTTATATCGGCGGTGAGCCAGAAATTGGAAAAAATGTTTACATTGGTCTTTTATCAGAAGTAAACGCTAAGGGGGCAAAAGTTAAAATCGGCGATAATTGCGATATTGCTTCTTTTGTCAGCATTAATGTGGCGGATTCGCATAAAAAAACACTTGGCTTGGCTAAAGATATTGAACGAAAAGACATTACTTTGGAAAACGATGTTTTTGTCGGCTCGCACTGTTTTATTGGCGGCGGCGTTTATCTTGGCCATCACAGTGTCGTTGCCGCTGGAACGATTTTAACTAAGTCTTGCCAAATTCCACCTTATTCATTGGTTGTTGGTAATCCAGCGGTGATTAAAGAAGGCTATTACCAAGATAAAATTGATAAATATAAATAAAAAATATATGGCTAAATTAAAGAAATTTCATAAGTTGAGATACGTTTATAGCGACGTTGTCTCATTAGTTAATACTTATTGTAAAAAGGGGAAAGTATTAGAGATCGGTTGTGGCACAGGAAACAATTTAGTATTTTTTGCTGAAAATGGTTGGGACACTTACGGTATTGATATTAATAAAAAAGCAATTGGCTATGCCCATAAACTGCTTAAAAGTAAAAATCTTAAAGCCAAGATTACAATAGGTAATGTTGAAGAATTACCTTATAAAAACAGAGAGTTTGATTTAGTGTTAGATAGGGCCTGTCTACAACATAATAGGATTAATTCAATAAAAAAAATTATTAAAGAAGTAGAAAGGGTTTTAGTTAGGGGGGGGGGTATTCATAATTGTGAATTTTAGATCTATAAAAGATTTCTCGGCCAAGAATTTTAAGAAAGATAGAACATTTAAAATATATGATTATGTCCATTACACTACCGCAAAAGAACTAAAATCACTATTAGCAAAGTTTAAGATAATCTATATGGAGCATTTAAAAACCGAAGTATTAATTCCTAAAAAATTTAATAAAGGAACATATATTTTAGTAGCTAAAAAATTATTATCATGATTTTTCATAATCAGCCGACAATTAGCAAAGACGAATTAAAGGCGGTAAAACAGGTTTTAGAATCCTATTGGATTGCCCAAGGAAAACAAGTGGAACTTTTTGAAACAGAATTGAGCCGTTATTTGGGCAGCAAAAACAATCAAGCCGTAGCGGTTGCCAGTGGTACAGCGGCTTTATATTTGGTTTTAATTGGTTTGGGTATTAAAGCCGACGATGAAATTATTGTTCCCACTTACACTTGTTCGGCGCTTTTAAATGCCATTTTTTTAGCCCGGGCTACGCCAATTTTAGTTGACATAAATGAGAATGATTTGAATTTAGATTTTGAAAAAACAAAAAATAAAATTTCTAAAAAAACTAAAGCGATAATTATCACTCACACCTTTGGCCAGCCGGCGGATCTAAAAAAGTTTTTAACTTTAAAAATTCCGATTATTGAAGATTGCGCCGTGGCTTTGGGCTCAAAGTATAACGGCAGACCGGTTGGCGTTTTTGGGGCAGCGGCAATTTTTTCTTTTTATGCTTCAAAAGTCATTACTGCCGGTTATGGCGGCATGATTTTTTCCAAAAATAAAAAGCTGATTGCCAAAATCAGAGATTACCGCGAATTTGACAATCGCAAGATTTATTATCCCAGATTTAATTTTCAAATGTCTGATTTGGCCGCGGCGATTGGCCGAGCCCAGCTTAAGAAACTGTCAAAATTTTTAGCCAAACGACAAGCGATTGCCAAAATTTATCGCCATTCAATTTCCGCTGATTTAATCTGGCCCAAAAATTTGGCCGGCAGAAAATCAAATTGCTATCGGTTGTTATTAAAATGCCCCTCCCCGCGAATAATCAAAAAACAATTCTTGAAATTCGGCATTAGAACCATTTTGCCGATTGAAACCTATGAATTGCTGCACCGCTATTTAAAACAAAAACCAAGTAATTTTCCAATTAGTGAAAAAATCGCCAAAACCATGATTTCTTTGCCGATTTACCCGAATTTAGAAGATAAAGAAGTCAAAAAAATTATTAATCAATTAAATAAAATTTTATGATTGCCAGTATTCATCAACCCGCATATCTGCCCTGGCTTGGCTATTTTCATAAAATTATGTTGTCTGATGTTTTTGTTTTTTTTGATACCACCCAATTTGAAAAAAACAGTTTTATTAACCGCAATAAAATCAAAACGTCAAATGGCGGTCAATGGCTAACCGTCCCAGTTAATTTAAAAGACCATTTTGGCAAAGAAATCAGAGAAATAAAAATTGCCGACCAAAATTGGCAAAAAAATCATTGGCAAGCGATTGAGTTAAATTATAAAAAAGCCCAATATTGGCCAAATTATTCTGATAAATTAAAAAAAATTTACGAAAATAAATACGATAATATTTCGGATTTGTGTTATGATCAGCTGATTTTATTTTTAGATTTTTTGGAAGCCAAAACCAAAGTGGTCAAAACAAGCGAATTAAGAAATTATCAAAGCAAAAAGTTAGATATTGTGCTTGAGATTCTTAAAGACGTGAAAGCGGAGATTTATGTTTCCGGGGTATTGGGACGAGGCTACGTTGATGCTAATCGCTTTAAACAGGAAAATATTAAATTATATTTTCAGGATTATCATCACCCGACTTATCAGCAATTATGGGGAGACTTCGCGCCATATATGAGTGTTATTGATTTATTGTTTAATGAAGGATCAAATAGCCAAGGGATAATTTTTAAAAATAACATTTCCAAAGGGGATTTATTAACTAAACCAGAATTATATGAATAAAATTTTAATCATTGGCGCTCATCCGGATGATGAAATTTTGGGCGTGGGCGGGACAATTTTAAAACATGTTAAAGCCGGCGATCAGGTTAAGATTTTAATTTTAGGCGATGGTGAAACTGCTAGAGAAACCGGAGATATTGCCAAAAGGCAAAATCAAGCTCAAACGGCGGCCATGGCTTTAGGCGTTAAAGATTTAATATTAGAAAAATTACCGGATAATCAATTTGACTCAATGCCTTTGCTTGAGGTTGTCAAAAAAATTGAAAAAGTTATTAGCGAATTTAAGCCAGAAATCGTCTATACTCATCACGGTAATGATTTAAACATTGACCACCAGCTGACTTTTCAGGCAGTGATCACCGCTTGCCGGCCCCAGCCGGAATTTTGTGTCAAAAAGATTTTAACTTTTGAAACTTTGTCTTCCACTGAATGGCAGAATAAAACAAGTGACAAAATATTTTTGCCCAATGAATATCAAGACATTTCAGAATTTATTGATAAAAAAATTGAAATTTTAAAAAATTATCAAGATGAATTAAGGCTTTATCCGCATCCGCGATCAGCTGAAGGCATAAAAATTTTGGCGCAATATCGCGGTTTGGAAGTTGGCTTTAAATATGCCGAAGCCTTTTGTTTAATTAGAAATATTATCAATTAATCATGAATGAATCAAATTTAAAAAATAAAAGAATTCTTATTTTTCAGCAGCGGAATTGGGGGATTAATATTGGTCAGTATTTAGCAGAAAAGTTACAAATTGAGGGCTGCCATTTAGCCGCTTTGACGTTTAAACGCTCCACTCATGACTATATTTTAAATCAGACTGAAGTCAAATATGACTTAATTTTGTCTAATGATGATATTGTGGACAAACCAAAAGAATTTTTAGGCAATGACGACTATTCGCTTGAGGATATTTGTCAAGCTCTTAGCATTAACTCGGTTTGGCCGTTAGTCATGAGTCTGCGCAATCACATTCGGTCTTATGGCGATAAATATTATTACAGTTTTAGGCAAAATGTTTCTGATGAAGTTATTATTGAATACGTCAAAGCGGTTTATAAATGCATTAGAAAAGTTTTTAGCGAATTTAAACCTGATTTAATTATTGCCCCAAATTTTGTTTCCTTTATGCATTTAATGTTTAATTTGTATGCCCAAAGCCAAGGCATAAAAATGCTAGCGGTGACTGATTGTAAAGTTGAAGATCGAAGAATTTTTACTTATAGTTATCGCGATGATCAAGGGCCGTTTATTGAACGGGTTGATCAATTAAATTCGGGTCAAATTAAGTCAGATAACATTGAATCAGCAAAAAAATTTATCAGCGAATTTCGCCAGAATTTCAAAAAGCCGCAGTCAATTCGGGAGCTTGAGGTAAAAAAAACTTTGGTTAAGAAAATCCGTCATTTGCTTTCACCATACTATCAAATTTTACGTTGGTATCTTAAACGACCGGTTAATTTGGTGGAAACTTTAAAAATTACCGCTGATTATCGGTCGCCTAGGATAATTTTGCGCGATCATTACAGCCATGACCGATACAAAAAATTTGCCGAAAGTTATAACTATTATCCTTTTGAAAAAATTCAAAAATTTGTTTATTTTCCTTTACAATTTCAGCCGGAAGCCAGTATTGACGTGGTGGCGCCATATTTTTCCAATCAGATTGAGACGGCCCGGCTTTTAGCCATGTCTTTGCCAGATGATTACACATTAGTCGTTAAAGAGCATCCGACCATGGTCGGATTGCGACCACCATCATATTTAGAGAAAATTGCTAGAACCGTTAATGTTAAATTAATTGATTATCGGATACCAAGCCAAGAGGTTTTGACTAAAGCTGATTTAATTATTAGCCCAAACAGTACAACTTTATTTGAAGCGGCTTTTCTAAAAAAGCCGGCAATTCAATTAGGGGATTTGGGCACGACTTTACTTTTACCCAATGTCTTTAAGCATACTGATTTAACAACCATTACGGGGAAAATTAAAGAATTATTAATTTTAGATTTAAATAACCAAGGTTATGAAAGAAAATTGGAAAATTATGTTAGTGCAGCTTATGACGTTGGTTTTGAAGTAGATTACCTTGGTTTATGGCAGCGGGGAGCAGGGGATAAAGAAAAATTGTGGCAGATTTATCGTCAGGAAATTAAAAGAGTATTTGAAAAATAATTTTTATGTCTAACTATAATTTAGATTATTTAAAACAATTAGAGGCGGAAAGCATTAATATTATTCGCGAAACCGCGGCGGAATTTAAAAATCCGGTGATGCTTTATTCCATCGGTAAAGATTCTTCGGTTTTGCTCCGTTTGGCGCAAAAAGTTTTTTATCCAGGCAAAATTCCTTTTTCTTTGCTTCACATTGATACTGGTTATAAATTCAAAGAAATGATTGAATTTCGTGATTATTACACCAAAAAAATCGGCGCCAAATTAATTGTTCATAAAAATACCGAGTCGGAAGCGGAAAAATTAGGTCCGGATCAGGCGCATACGGATTTATATATTTATTATAAAAAAACTAAGCCTTTATTAGAGGCAATTAAAATTAATAATTTTAACGCGGCAATCGGCGGGGCAAGACGGGAAGAAGAAAAATCCAGGGCCAAGGAAAGAATTTTTTCGGTGAGAACCGAAAGCGGGTCATGGGAGCCAAAAAATCAACGGCCCGAATTTTGGCATCTTTACAATTGCCGTTTAAATGAAGGCCAGACCATGCGGATTTTCCCCTTGTCCAACTGGACTGAAGCGGATATTTGGGCTTATATTTTAATGGAGAAAGTTGAAGTGGTGTCGCTTTATTTTGCTCAAAAAAGAAAATTGATAAAACGTCACGGTGTTTTATTAAGAATTGATGAATTTGTTCAACCTAAAACCGGTGAAGAAGTTTTTGAGGCGGTCTGCCGTTACCGGACACTGGGTTGTTCGCCTTCAACCGGTGCGGTTTTATCAAAAGCGTCAACGGTTGAAGAAATTTTAGCGGAGGTTTTGGCCGCAGAATATTCCGAGCGGCAGAACCGGGCGATTGACAATACTTCAGAAGCGGCAATGGAGCAAAAAAAATCAGAAGGCTATTTTTAGTATGGAAAAAAATCTGATTAACCAAAATTTGGAATTAGTCAAAGTCGTTTTTGCCGGCAGCGTTGACGATGGCAAATCAACTTTGATTGGCCGGTTGTTTCACGATACCAATCAAATTTATCGTGACCAGCTCGCGGCCATTAAAACTGCCAGCGCCCGTCAAGGCAGCGATAATTTAGATTTATCCCTTTTTACTGATGGTTTGGTTCAAGAGCGGGAACAAAAAATTACTATCGATGTAGCTCATCGTTATTTTTCCACCCCTTTTCGACGCTTTATCATTGCCGATGTGCCTGGTCATGAAGAATACACCAGAAATATGGTTAGCGGTTCGTCTGGCGCGGATGTCGCCGTAATTTTAGTTGATGCCCAAAAGGGTTTAGTCGAACAAACTAAAAGACATTTGTTTATCGTTTCTCTTTTGAAAATTCCTCATTTATTAGTCGTGATTAATAAAATGGACTTAGTGGCTTACCGCCAAGAAGAATTTGAAAAGATCAGAAATGATTTTATAAGTTTTGCGGCTAAACTTAATATTTCTGATCTGCAATTTATTCCTGTTTCCGCTTTAACCGGTGAATTAATCGTTGAACAAAGCGAGAGATTGCCGTGGTATCATGGACCAACGGTTTTGGGTTTTTTGGAAAATTTGGAATTAACCAGTTCCCGTAATCTAATTGATTTTCGGTTCCCGGTCCAATTGGTTTTGCGTCCGGATCAGAATTTTCGCGGTTATGCCGGAACCATTGTCAGCGGCGAAATCAAAAAAAATGAGGAAGTGATGATTTTGCCCTCTGGCAAAAAAGCGAAAATTAAATCAATTATTGCTGATCAAAAAGAAACGGAGTTGGCTTTTTGCCCCCAGCCGGTGGTTATTGAATTAGACCGAGAAATTTCTTTAAACCGGGGCGAAATGTTAGTTCGGCCGAATAATCTCTGCGAAATAAGCCAGGAATTCGAAGCCATGGTTTTTTGGCTGGCAAAAAAACCAGCCCGAAAAAATCAAAGATTTTTAATCAAACAAACGACTAAAACTACGACTGGTTTTTTTGATCAGGTAATTTATCAAATTGAAATTAATACCTTGCATCGGAAACAAAGTCAGGGTTTGGCGGAAAATCAAGTTGGTAAAGTTATAATCAAAACCTTAGAACCATTACTTTTTGATCCTTATCAAAAAAATAAAGCCACTGGCAGTTTTATTATGATTGATGAAGAAACTAACAACACGGTTGGCGCCGGCATTATTTTAGGTTCGAAAAGAAATTTAGCCACGACCAAAAAAGAATTAAAATCAAGGAGAGCCACTGCGCCGGTTCTTTGGTTTACTGGTTTATCTGGCGCTGGCAAAACAACGATTGCCGATAGAGTTAAAGAAAAGTTGGAAGAGATGGGTTTAGCGGTGGAACGAATTGATGGCGATGATCTTCGGCAATTAATTTCTTCAGATTTAGGTTTTTCCGCCCAAGATCGCGATAAAAATATTGCCCGTGCCGTTTATCTTTGTCAACTTTTAAGCAAACACGGTGTGATTGTGTTGGCGACTTTTATTTCGCCTTATAGCAAACAACGAGAATTGGTCAAGAGCCAAGTCGGTAATTTTATTGAAATATTCGTTAATGCGCCGCTGGAAATTTGCGAGAAGCGCGATGTTAAAGGTTTGTATCAAAAAGCGAGAAGGGGGGAAGTTGAATATTTTACTGGTATTGCCGATGGTTATGAAAAGCCGAAAAATCCGGAGCTTGAACTAAAAACCGATAAATTGACGGTTGATCAGTCGATTGATAAAGTGATTGATTATTTAACCCAAAATAATTTAATTTAGCATGAGTTTAGCTAAAGATTTTATTAAAGTCTTATGTTGTCCGAAGCGGCTTTGTCGCGGTGATTTGTTATTGAAGTCAGAAAATGACCGTGAGTTTTTAATCTGTAATATTTGCCAGACAAATTATCCAATTGAGCAGGGTATTCCCATTCTTTTTCCCAATACTGAGTATTCGCCGGATTTATTTAAACGCCATTGGGATTTAAAAGAAAACGCGGAAAGCTATGCCGCGAAATACAACAGCTATTTAAAAAAACAAGGCACGCCCTGGGGACTTTATACTCATTTTTCCGAACTTTTGGCGATTGATAAGCTAATCTCAGCAGTAAATTTTGATTTAAGCGGCAAAACAATTATGGATTTTGGTTGCGGCAATTGTCGGTTTTTGACTCATTGTGAAAAAGCCAAAATTAAAATTGGTGTTGATACTTCACTTAATCTTTTGCTGGATGCGAAAAAAAGAAATCCAAGCTATTGGCTGGTCTGTGGCCAACTTGAAGATTTGCCTTTTAAAGACGCCATGGCCGATTTTTCTTGTAGTATTAGAGTTTATCAACATATTCGATCGCCTTTGGAAGCATTTTCTGAAATGGTGCGGGTGACAAAACCCAGCGGCTATGTTTCCTTGGAGATCTATAACAAGTTAAATTTAAAAGAAATTTATAAGCGTATAAGAATGACTAAATGGTTAGATAAAATTTGGTCTTGGGGGCTTGATTATGATTGTTATTATAGTTATCGGGAAATTAAAAAATGGTGTGAAGTTAATTTTATTAAACCGCTTAAATTTGTCGGTTCGGGCTGGGGTTTTTATTTTTATCTGTTAGAGCCGTTGAGATTTCGTGGCCATGCTCCCAATTTTTTCCAAAAATTAATTTATAATTCATTTTTTGCTTTAGAAAAATTGGTTAGCCATTGGCCATTAATTTCAGTGACCATGGAAAAAATTTCTTTTATTGGCCGATTACAAGAAAAAGCAAAATCCCAAAATTTATGGCAAAAAACAAACAAGACTTTAAAACGAAAAACTCAGGCAAAAAAAATCAAAAATTGGCAAAAAATTTTCGAAAACCGGAATTATTGTTTAGTCGGTGATGATGGGCAACATTTAAAGTTAACCATTGATTGGCTGAAAAAAGCCCAAGATGCCACCAGTGACGGCGGCGTGAGCCGAGGCTTTAGCTTAATTAAAGAAGCAAAATCCAATATCTTGGGCTGGCAGCCATCATATCCGGAAACAACTGGTTATATTATTCCGACATTTATTATTGCGGCAAAAATTTTAAATGACTCTGATTTAATTCGGCGCGCCAAATTAATGGCAGACTGGGAAATCAGCCTGATGGACCCTGAAGGCTGGGTTCAGTCGGGAAATTTAAGCCAATTAGCCAAACCAGAAATTTTTGATACTGGCGCTGTGATTCGCGGGCTTTTGGCAATTTATCAGCAAACCAAAGATGAAAAATATTTAAAACAAGCAATTAAAGCCGGGGAATGGATTTTAAGTCAAAATCCGGGGCAGGAGAGCAAATCTTATTACGTTTATGCTTTGGCGCCTCTGGCGCGTTTGGGGACTGAATTTTCCCGACCAGATTTTGTCGCCTTGGTTAAGAATTTTGCTGATTATGTTTTAAGTCAGCAGGAGGAAAACGGCTGGATCAATCAGGCGGACTTTAAATCTGATAGCGATGTTTTACTTCATCCATTGGCTTATGCGATTAATGGTCTTTGGGAAATTAGCACAATTTTAAAAGAAGAAAAATATTTAGAGGCGGCAAGAAAAAGTTTAGATCAAGTCATTGGTCAGATGTCCAAAGAAGGAAAAATTGTCGGGCGGTTAGATAAAAATTGGCAGCCAACGGTTGACTGGGCGTGTTTAACGGGCATTGCCCAAATCGCTGAGACTTGCTGTAAGATTTATGAAGCCTCTGATGAAATAAAATATTTAAATTCAGCTAAATTAGCTAAAGAATATCTGAAGAGCTGTCAGAATAATTTTGACAATCGTTTTGGCGGACTAGGCGCGGTTTGGGGAAGCTGGCCGATTAACGTCGGTTATTGCCCAAACCAAGCTTTGAATTGGGCGGCTAAATACTTTGCTGATTTATTGATTTACTTTATTAAAAACAAGAAAAATGCTTAATCAGAATTTAAAAAATATTTTTTCTATTTTTAACCAAAATCAAATTAATTATTTGGTTTTGAGAAATTATTTTCCGATTGAAGAGTTAAATCATTCAGCGGACATTGATTTATTTATTATGCCAAAAGATTTTTATCAAGCAAGAAAATTGTTAAAAAAATTAGGCTGGCAAAAAAGATTAATTCCCAGAAATGATTTTGGCCATGAGGAATGGTTTAAATTTGATAAAATGGAAAATAAGATTTTTCATTTAGATTTGCAAAATTATTTAAAAGTTTTTAGCCAATATTTAAGAAAAAAGCAACTGGCAATGATTTTTTATTCGGCAATTAAATTAGATAATACTTTTTTTGTCCCCTCGTCAACTGTGGCTTTAATTTTACTGCTTTCGCGAGTAACTTTTGAAAAAGAAAAAATTGAGCCAAAAAATTTAATAAGCTTAAAAAATTTGTGGCCGCAAGTCAAATTAGTAAAAAATTATCAGAATGAAATAAAAGAAATCTTTGGGGAACAGGCAAGTCTAGCAGTCTCAAAATTAAATGACAGTAAAATTATTGATTATAATTTTTATCAAAATTTAAAAATCAATTTTAGCAATAATTTTAAATTTAAAGAATTTTTTTTAGGATATTATCAAAAAATGAAATTAATTTTTTATAAAATTTTAATGATTTTTCGACCCATTAAATTAATTGTTTTTTTGGGAGTTGATGGTTCGGGCAAATCAACTTTAATTAGCTACTTAGCGGAATTTTCTCCGATATTTAGGGCAAAGCTCTATTTGGGCTGGAATAATTATTTTTTTCCATTTTTAGAAAAATTAGATAAGCCCAAAAAAAATAAATTAGCGGCGAAAATATCTTTTTTTCTTTTTCATTTAATTTTGCCTTTTGATTATTTCGGCCGATATTTAAAAGCAAAAATAACCGCTAAATATGGATTTTTAGTCGCTGATCGCTATCCTCTGCCGAAAAGAGAAAGTGACCAAAATAATCTATCTGGTCGTTTTAGGGCATTTAGCTTGTTATTGACTTATTTGCTGCTGCCAGGGCCGAATATTCTTTTTATTTTAGGCGGTGATCCTAATTTAATTTGGCAGCGTAAAAAAGAAGGCAGCTATGACAAGTTTTTAGCCGAATATCAGCGCTGCTTAGAAGCGGCGAAAATTTTTAGTTGCGAAAAAACGATAATTGACACCACCAAGACATTTGATCAAACTTTTAATCAAATTAATAGTTTTTTGTTTAGTGTTTTTGGCATTTAATTTATGTTTAAAGTTTTAGGAAAAAAATTTAAACGCGGGTCAAATTTTTCGGTTTTTAAAATTGGACATAGGGTTTATAAATTACCTTTGGTGCCAGCCGCTGTCCGGGAGCTGAAAATAGAAATGGAAAATATCAAAACAGCCAGGCAAGATCCGCATTTCCAAAACTATCTGCCGCCCTACCAATTTAATCAGTTTATGATTTCCTTGCCTTATTATCAGTCAATAATTTTAGATTCGTCGGATCAGTCATTAGTTTTAGATTACTTTAAAAATGCTTTCAATGAATTCCAAGATTGGCCGGAGGTTTCCCTTAGTCAAGTAATTAATTGTACTTATCTTTTAGATTTTATCAAAAAAAATCTTGACGATAAATTAGAAATGTGGCAAAATTATCTATCAACCCAAAAAATTAGTTCTTCGTCGATGCATGGCGATTTTCATTGGGAAAATATTTTAATTAAAGATAAAATTTTATTTTTTGTTGATTGGGTCCGGTATCAAAAAACCGGTAGCCGTTTTTTTGACTTAGTTGATTTTGCCGTTTTTGCCCGGAAAAAACCCGCTGATGCCTGGTTTGAGGGTTGGCAGCAGTTGAGTCAAATTTATCCTAATCATCTGTATAACGTAGCAGTTACTCAGGACGAAATTATGGCTTATTCAATCTGGAAAATCGCGGAAGAATTAAAAACCCTTAATTTAAGAAAGAAATTAGATGGTCAAAAGACCAAAAAATATTTAAGACTTTTAGAAATAATAGGTAAAAGATTAGGATTTTATGACTAATAATAATTTAAAAGTTTTGTGTTTGAGTTTTCGGACGCCGCCCCAAGTCCGGCCGCAAGCGATTTTAATTGGCAAAATGATTCCGGAATGGGTCCGGCAAGGAGTCAAGCCAATTATTATCACTTATCGCGAAAAAGAAAAATGGCAAATTGATTTGCCCATTTATAAAGTCGATAAATTTCAGCTTAATCGGTATTTGAGAAGATTGCCTTTGATTGCCAATCTGCTGGAAAAAAGATATTTTTATCGGCTTTTTAAACAAATGGAAGAAATTGTCAAAAAACACCAAATCAATCTGATTTATTCATTTTCTAATCCTTATGCTTCCAATATCGTTGGCGCGAAATTAAAAGAAAAATTAGGCATAAAATTTATTTCTAATTTTAGTGATCCTTGGTACGATGATCCTTATCAATCTTTTTCTAAATCTGAAAAAAAAGATATTGCTCGGAAAGAAAAAAATATTATTCAAACGAGTAATCGAATAATTTTTAACAATGAAGTAGCTAAAAATTTGGTAATGAAAAAATATCCGGTTGAGTGGCAAAAAAAAGCAATAGTCATTCCCCATTGCTTTGACAGCAAAAAATATCCGGCAAAATTAGAAAAGAAAAAAGATTACTTTATCCTTAGCCATATCGGCGCTTTTTATCAGCAAAGAAATCCAGAGTTATTATTTTCTGCTTTAAGATCAGTTTTGGCCAAAGAGCCAAGTCTTAAGAAAAAATTAAGGTTAAGATTGGTTGGTGGTGATCTTAAATATACTAATTATCAAACAAAAGATTTATTATCAGTTATTTCTAATTTTGGTTTAGATGAAATTGCTGAAATTTTACCCGCGGTTTCTTATCAAGAAAGCTTAGAAGAGATGAAATTAGCCGATTGTTTAATCGTCATTGATGCTGATTTTAACCTTAGCCCGTTTTTCCCGTCAAAAGTTGTGGATTATGCCGGCAGCCAGACGCCGATTATTGGCATTACGCCAAATAATAGTCCAACCGCTCAATTACTCCGCGGGTTAGGTTGCCCCAGCTTTAATTATCAGCAAGAGAATAATTTGACTGGTTACTTAATAAAATTGATTAGCGGTCAAGTTGAAATAAAGATAAACCATGACTATCTGCAGAATTTTTCTGTTGAAAATACCACTAAATCGTTAATTAAAATTTTTAATGAGATTTTAACTGAAAAACTATGAGATTGGCAATTATTTTAGGCACTCGCCCAGAAATTATAAAAATGTCGCCGATTATAAGAATTTGCGAAGAAAAAAATATAGATTATTTTATTCTTCATACGGGGCAACATTACAGTTATGAAATGGATAAAAAGTTTTTTGAAGATTTAGAAATCAGCCAGCCCGCTTATAATTTAAATGTCGGCGGTCAGCCTTATCGCAAACAGATTGGAAATATGACGCGAGAAATTATGGCGGTTTTGGAAAAAGAAAAACCAGATGTGGTTTTAGTCCAGGGTGATACGATTAGTGTTTTAGCCGGAGCTTTGGCGGCTAATAAATTAAAAATAAAAATCGGCCATCACGAAGCCGGATTGCGCAGTCATGATTTAACCATGCTTGAAGAAACCAATCGAATTATTACCGATCATATCTCGGATTATTTATTTGCTCCGACCGATGACGCTTTAAATAATTTATATGATGAGGGTATTACCAGCGATAAAGTTTTTTTAACCGGCAATACGATTGTTGATGCCGTTTCCCAAAATTTAGCTTTAGCGGAAAAAAAAGTTGATATTTTGGAAAAATTAAATTTAAAAAAGAAAAATTATATTCTCGTGACGGTTCATCGATCAGAAAATGTTGATAATGCAATAAGGCTCAAAGGTATTATTGAAGGGTTAAATCTTGTCAGCCGAGAATTTCAATTGCCAATTATCTTTCCGGTTCATCCTCATACCACCAATAGTTTAAATCAGTTTGGCCTTAATGCTAATTATATTCAATTAATCCAACCGTTGGGTTATTTAGAATTTATGCAGCTGGAAGCCAAAGCAAAGCTAATTATTACTGATTCCGGTGGCTTGCAGGAAGAAGCTTGTATTTTAAAAATTCCTTGCGTGACGGTTCGCGATAATACCGAGCGGCCGGAAACGATTAAGGCAAAAATTAATATTTTAGCCGGTGCGGATCCAAAGCGAATCTTGGCAGCGGCAAACGAGATGATAAAAAATAGTCGGCAGTGGGTTAATCCTTTTGGCAGCGGGGACGCAGCCCAAAAGATTTTATCGTTGATTGAAGAGCAATTAAAAAAATTATGAATTTCATGGTTCGTCCTTCAAAATGTTTTTTATTTGATTATCTTGAGAAAACCCTTAAACCGTATAATCAGGGGATGGCTTTGGATGCCGGCTGCGCAAATTTTAAAAATCGGAAATTTTTTAAGACGGATAAATATATCGGTTTAGACATTGACTTAGAGGCAATTCGGGCGGGGATAAAAAAATTTTTGGATAATTCAAGTTTTGGTCTATTGGGTGATTTATCCAATTTAGCAGTAATCCCCGACAATAGTTTTGAGGCTGTGGTTTCCACTAATACTTTGTATGTTCTACCTTGGGTATTGCGGTTTAACGCCATTAAAAATTTATGCCGTATCACTTCAACTAATGGGATCATTTTTCTTGATTTAGAATTTGATAGCCAATCGGCTCAAGTTATTGATTTATTTAAATCTAATTTTCAGGAAGTCAAAGTCATTTATTATAAAAATATTTTCAGTAATTTTTATGAAAAAATTTTTGAACGCCAAGGGTTTTTAGGTGATCATCCGCTTGCCGGCAAAAAATCTTTTCGTATTCTAGCTTGGCTGATTAGCCGTTTAGAATTTTTAACTTGTCGTTTTTCTTTACTAAATAAGCATTTAATTTTGATTGGCACTAAAAAAATCGGGGAGGCGTGGAATAACCAATTTGAAATTTCCGCCCTGCCCTTGATGGAACCAAGAATTTATTATTTAATGAAATAATATGGATCTCGGAAAAAAAATTAAATATAAAATTAAGATTCCACTAGTTGATTGGCTGATGAGATTTAGCTTGAAAAATAATTTACCGATTTTAACGGCTTTATCTTTAAGTTTAGCGGCCACTAAAGCTAATCGCCATAGTCAATATACCGTGCTTTGTTTGGGCCGAAGTATTTTTACCAACGATATTGAAGCTCTGGCTCATTTCGGCAAAAAAATCAAATATTTGGTGATTAATTTGAAATATTTTGATTTTTTGCTTAATCATTTTATTTTGGCGGAAGACTTCAAAAATATTACCGAGAGTAATTACCATAACGCCAATTTTGGCCAAGCGGGCAAACAAAATTTAAATCAGTATTTGAAAAAAGTTTTACCCTATTGGCAACGTTTTTCTGGGTTTTCTGCGGTAATGTCAGGCAATTTCGGCTATGTTCAACAGCAGGAATTAGCCAAGGTCTGCGAAGCAAAAAGAGTGCCGTTTATTGTTTTAAATAAAGAAGGCATTGCCATTCCCGGCGCTTTTGAAAAATATACCGAGCAATACAAAAATCACCATTTTTTTGGGGCAAAAATGTTATTATACAATAAGCAGATTAAAAAAGCGCTTTTAACAACTAAAATTGCCGGTTTAACCGAAGACAAATTAAAAATTGTCGGCGTGCCGCGATTGGATTATTATTTTTTCGAAAGGACAAATAATAATTCAGCCAACCAAAAGAAAATAACTTTTTTTTCTTTTTTCCCTCGGGATAAATTTTGGTATGCCATTGCCAATGATCAGGAATTAAATCAAATTGAAAACCGTTCAATTGAGTTTCACTATTGGGTAATGCTTTTTGCGCAAAAATATCCGGAATATCAAGTGATTATCAAAACCAAAGTGGCGGAACACTACGTTGACTATGTTTCAAAAATATTAAAAGAAAGATTTAATGAACCAATAAATAATTTAAAAATTATTAATGTTGGTAATCCGGTTGAATTAATTAAGCAGGCAAAAGTCATTTTAGGCTTTAATTCCACAACTTTATTGGAAGCGATTGCTGATGATAAGCTAATTATCACGCCTTATTTTGGCGATATTATCACCGGTCGCAACTGGGATTATTTCAGTGATTATCCCGATTTAGTCAATTATGCTAAGACTTATGAAGAGCTGGAAAATTATTTAGTTTCACCAAACAAATATTTAAACCAAGAAAACAATAAAAACAAATTTTTGGAAAGTTATATTTTTACTCCTGATGGTAAATCTTGTCAGCGAACAGAAACAGAAATAATAAAAACTATCAGAAAGCCAGAATTTTATGAAACGAATTAAAATAGAAAAATTTAGGCCAGAAACTCTTGAGATTTATAATTATTTTAAGCAACAATCTGGTTCAGAACATATCGCTAAACCGACAACAATTGAAATTTTATTAGATATTTGCCGTGAACAGCAACCAAAAAAAATACTTGAGTTAGGGGGGGGGATAGGCACAATTAGTTATTTGCTTTTAAGCAATTCCACGGCCCAAGTTGATATTTATGAAGATAATGACTTTTGTTTTAATAAGTTAGAAGAGAGAATATCTCCTTTTGGGGATGTCCGCTTCAAGGTTATTAAAAACTATCATGAAATGCCGCCAGCTAAAGAATATGATTTGGTTATTGTTGACGGTGGCAGTGGTAAGGGACGAGGCAAAGATTTTGATGGAGGATATATGATGGCAGTAAGTGATATTCTAAAATGTATAGATCCAGTTAAAACTATTTATGTTGAAGGATATCGGCATATTCAACGATGGCTTATTTTTAAAGTGTTAAGGAAAAAATATACTTATAAACTTATTAGATACGACGAAACATCATTTCAGGGAAAGAGGTTGTCGGGTGGTTTAAAAATTGAATGTAAGTTTTCTCAATCAAAAATTTTACGATTAGTTAACTTTATTTTTTGGGCAATTGTTGAATGGTACCCCGTTAGAAATTTTATTAGTTATCGATTTAAAAAATTAATTGGCAAATAATATGGGAAAAACTAAAAAGGAAATTTTAGCGGTGATACCGGCCAGAGGCGGATCAAAAGGTGTGCCGAAAAAAAATATCAAACTTTTGTGCGGCAAACCTTTAATCGTTTGGACTATTACTGAAGCGAAAAAATCAAAATATCTGACCAGAATTATTGTTTCTACAGATGACGAAGAAATTGCTGAAATTGCCAAAAGAAACGGCGCCGAAGTACCCTTTTTGCGCCCCTCGGAAATTTCCGGGGACTTGTCAACTGACGTTGAATTTTTGCTTCACGCCTTAAATTTTTTAAAACAAAAAGAAAATTATGAGCCCGAAATTGTTTTACGTCTACCGCCGACTTCACCATTAAGAACCGCCAAAAATATTGATGAAGGTATTATTAAACTTTTAAATACTCCAGGGGCTGATGCGGCGCGGCCGATTTTAGAAGCGCCAAAACATCCTTATAAGATGTGGAAAATTTCCGCTGATGGCCAATGGCTCAAACCTTTTTTGTCAAAAGAATTTACCGGTTTTGAGGAGCCGCATAATATCGCTCGCCAGCTTTTCCCAAAGGTTTATATTCATACCGGCGCCATGGATATTATGCGTTTAAAAACCATTCGCGAACTGAAATCAACTTCTGGCAATAAACTGACTTACTTTTTTATGAAACCGGAAGAATCAATTAACATTGATACGCCGCTAGATTTTGAAATCGCTGAATATTTATCTAAAAAGATGGCGGCGAGTTGACAAATTTCGGGACAAATGCTAATTTTAGACATTAATTTAATTAATGAAAAGGTGTAAATATGCTTGGAATTAAAGAAGTTTTAAACAAAGGCAAATTCAAATTTGACGGACTTTTTATCTTTGATTTAGCTAACAACCATCAGGGGAATGTTGAACACGGTAAAAGAATTATTCGCGAAGTGGCCGCGGTAGCTAAAAAAATTGGCATGAGAGCGGCTTGCAAACTTCAATTTCGCGATTTAGACACTTTTATCCATCCCTATTTTAAAGAAAATTTAGACAATAAACATATCCCCAGATTTTTATCCACGAAGCTAACGGACGCTGAATTTGCCGAATTGGTGGCAGAAATAAAAAATCAGGGATTAATTTCCATGGCCACGCCTTTTGATGAGGCGTCAGTTGATTTATTAATCAAGCTTAACGTTGATATTTTAAAAATTGCCAGTTGCTCAGCCAAAGATTGGCCGCTTTTAGAAATTGCCGCGGCCGCTGGTAAACCGATTGTCGCCTCAACTGCCGGTTTAACCATTGAAGAAATTGATAATTTAGTGAGTTTTTTGGATCACCGAACCGTGCCGTTTGCGATTATGCATTGCGTGGCGATTTATCCGACGCCAACTGATCAATTACATCTCCATCAAATTGAGCTTTTAAAAGAAAGATATCCAAAAGTGCCCATTGGTTTTTCCACCCATGAAGACCAAAATGATTTTAGCATTATCAAAATGGCTTATGCTAAAGGCACGAGAATTTTTGAACGTCATGTTGGCGTGCCAACCAATGATATTAAGTTAAATGCTTATTCTTCAACACCCGAACAAATTGAAAAATGGCTGATTGCCTATCAGGAAGCGGTTGCCGCTTCTGGCTCAAACCATTATTCAATACCAAGTCTGATTGAACAAGATTCATTGCGTCCGCTTATGCGCGGTATTTATGCCAAGCGCGAAATTAAAAAAGGCCAAATCATCAACCGCGACGAAGTTTTTTTTGCTATGCCCCTACAAAATGGTCAATTAACCAGTGGCCAATGGCAAGAAGGTTTAATCGCTGATCGTGATTATTCCGTTTATCAGATTTTGCCGCAAACGATTTTAAGCCTTAAACCGACAAAAAAACAAATTATCGCCCAAGTGATTCATGAGGTTAAGGCCTTATTGAATTTGGCGAGAATTGAACTTGGCCATGAATTTAATATTGAGTTATCCCATCATTACGGCGTTAAAAATTTCAAAAAGGTGGGCATTGTCATGATTGATATGATCAATCGCGAATATTGCAAGAAGATATTAATCCAATTGCCCGGGCAAATCCATCCTTATCATCACCATCAGAAAAAAGAAGAAATGTTTCAGCTTTTATATGGTAGGTTAATAGTGGAAATTGAAGGCCGCAAGCGGCTTTTATATCCGGGCGATAAATTATTGATTCAGCGGGGGATGCGCCATAGCTTTTGGACTGAAGACGGCGCGATTTTTGAGGAAATTTCCACCACTCATTTTACTGACGATTCATTTTATGACGATCCGGAAGTCAGAAAACTTAGCCTGGAAGAAAGAAAAACTAAATTAATCAATTGGGGACGTCATCAGTTTTAAATATTAAAACTATGAATCCCGTTAGAGATCGCGGTCGCGTCTGATTGTAAGTCTAACGGGCAATAATTAAGTAAAATATAATCTTATAATTAACATTGGGGAAGCGGTATTGACCGCGACCTATCTCTAACGGGATGAAAGTAAAAATCATCGGCGCGGGTTCAATCGGCAATCATCTGGCGCAAGCCTGCCGCCGGATTGGCTGGGAGGTGACGGTGGTTGATAAAGATCAAGCGGCGATTGAGCGAATGAAAAATGAAATCTATCCCAAGCGCTATGGCAGTTGGGATGAAAATATTAAATTATTTACTTTGGATAAACAGCCAACTGGTGGTTTTGATATCATCATAATTGGCACGCCGCCGGATAGCCACATTAATTTAGCTTTATCGGCGTTAGAAGAATCGCCGCGATTGCTTCATATTGAAAAGCCCTTGTGCACGCCATTTTTAGAAAAAATTGATGAGATTGAAGCGGTTTTGTTAAAGAAAACAGATATTTTAGTGACTGTTGGTTATGATCATACCGTGGCGAAAAGTGTTTGGCGCGCGGTTGAATTAGTGAAGCAGGGGATAATTGGCCAAATTATTACGTTAGACGTTGAATTTCGCGAACACTGGGGCGGAATTTTTGCCGCTCATCCGTGGCTGGCCGGGCCGCATGACAGCTATTTAGGTTTTTGGCAACGCGGCGGCGGCGCGGGCGGTGAACATTCTCACGCTTTACACCTCTGGCATTATTTGGCCAAGACTTCCGGTTGGCAAAAAGTAAAACAGACCCAAGCCAGTTTTGATTTTAAAAAAGACAGCCAGGGCAGTTTTTATGATCAAATCGCCGCTTTTAATTTAACCACCGAAGACAACCATTTTGGTCGAGTGATTCAAGACGTGGTGACCAAACCCACTCGTAAGTGGTTTAGACTTCAGGGCAAAAACGGTTTTATTGAATGGTTTTGCAATGGCGCTGCTGATGGCGGGGATTTATTGCGTTATAACAAAGACGATAAAATTATTGAAGAAGTTTTTAGTAAAAAACGGCCTGATGATTTTTATCAGGTCGTTTTACATTATCAAAATTTGCTTGACGGCAAAATTAAGTTAGCGGATTCGCCAATGAGTTATCAATCTGGTTTGGAAGTGATGAAAATTTTAAATCAAAGTTATCCGATAAAAAATCAAAAAAATGATTAAAACAATAATTTTTGATTTTGATGATACTTTGTTAATTTCTGAAAAAATTAAACATGATGCTTATCTAACGATTTTTTCCGATCTTCCCAATTCTGAATCAATTATTCGGGCAGCAGACATGGAAAATTTTGGCAAGCATCGGCGGGTGGTGATTGAAGCAACCCTGCAAGCGCTAATCAAAGCCGGTTTGGTTGCCGTTTCTGACTTAGAAAAAGAAATTAATAAGCGGACAGAAAAATTTTCCCAGTTAGTTGAAACTGAAATTTTAAAGGCCGCGGAAGTTGAAGGCGCGAGTTTGGTTTTACCCCAATTAGCGCAAAAATATCGCCTTTATCTTAATTCCGGAACACCACTGGATAAGTTGAGTTCAATTATTACTAAGAAAAGATGGCAAGCTTATTTTCAGGGCATTTACGGTCGCCCGGGAACTAAAGAAAATCATATCCAAGAAATTATTGCCAAGGAGGGTTGTTTGCCCCAAGAAGTGG
>Ga0209542_10002673_pt1 | contig 39477 bp, 33 predicted proteins | sample RifCSPhighO2_01_FD_184028 | JGI IMG/M metagenome (GOLD analysis project Ga0209542, IMG submission 184028) | Soil microbial communities from Rifle, Colorado - Rifle CSP2_plank highO2_0.1 (SPAdes) (version 2) | ecosystem: Environmental > Terrestrial > Deep subsurface > Rock core/Sediment ... | reverse complement strand
GCGTGCGAGAGTGATTGTTCCCGTGAACGCCGCGCCCATTTTGACGCCCCCGACATGTCCGCCGAATGAAGCGTCCACGGTTGGACTGTTTTTCCCTGTGCCATCGAACACGGCGATTGAGCCGCCATCTGGCACGGTATCCCCGCTCCAGTTTGCGGCGGTGCTCCAGTTGGTATCGGCTCCGCCGGCATCCCATACGCGAACGATGCCGCCGGCGTCGTTGGCGATCATCCAGGCGCGGGCTTCGTACCAGGTTTCTAGTTTCTGGTTTCTAGTTTCTGGCTCGGGAGATATTTGTGCGAAGGCGGAGTGGGGGAGGAAGAACTCTGCTATTGACTTCCAGAGTTTGGAGGTGTACGATCGGACACCGATGAGGGTTTCACTGTCATTTTTGGATGTGCTTTTCACGCCACCCTGGCTGCGGATACTATCTGCGGTCTCCACAGACTTGTTCGTTGTCTGGCTTGCAGCTTCTGTGAGATCACTGACAGTATTCAATAGTATTTCTTTGACGTTCAATACAGCACTTGCTAGTATGTTTTTATTCTTTGCTGTGAAAGCTGAAACGCTTTTGGAAAGACCATCATGAATCTCGACCACTTCATCACTCAAGGCCAGATTATCGGAGCGCTCCTCGCGAATGCCATTTTGCTCGCGTTTATTGTTCACTACTTGAGCAAGCGGGATGGGAAGCATGGACACGGGCGATGATTCCTTTAATTGCAACGGTCCGATCAAATAGAATTCCGGCGAGATATCCGGTGCATCGTAGATATAGGAGAATGTTGCGGTTTCGCCGCTCTTCCATGAATTTTCCCATGTGATGGTGGTTGCCGATCCTTGTTCATCGGTGACAGCTTGTAGCTGGTAGCTTGTAGGTTGTAGGTCTGAAACAGTGAACCCGTCAGGAATGGTATCGGTGATTGTTCCTGTGAAGTCATTCAGGAATTCCACTTCAATCGTCATCGCGCTCGGCGCAAAGGGCCATAATCGCGTAGCAGCCTGGCGGCGAATAATGGCGGAGATGGAGGGAACCTCTCCTACCTCCACTTCCTGCGTCATCTCCCTTACTCCATTTGCCGTTTCTGCAGTGAGATGGAAGGTGTACGTTCCCGCGCCCTCGGTGAAGAAGTACGTGGCTTTGTAATCCGGTTTGATGAATCCCGCTTGTTTGACGCCGCACGTTCCTGTGGTTTCAATCAGGCCGTTCCCGCTCGAGAGCGTGTGCCGTGATCCATCCGGCGCATCCACGATCAAACTGAGCGAGGCATCGCAGACGATTTCGCCCTCATCATCAAGCACACCAAAGTGCATGTCAGCTGTTTCACCCTGTCTGTAGCGATCTTTATCCGGGTTCATCGCGAGCACGCCCCAGGTGAAATCCTGATCAAAGGTCTCTGTTTCCCCCGTGATCGGGTTTGTGATGCGGAGAGTGAGTGTGTAGAGCCCGGGAGTAAATCGCCGAACAGGCGAGAGCACCAGAATCACCGATCCTGCGGAGAACGTGAACTGCGCTGGATCGATCGGTATCTGAGTGCCCGCATGATTTTTAAGCGAAATCATAATTCCTGGAGCAATTTCGATCGTGTGATCCTCCTTCTGCTCTTCGAGGATCGGCGTGGCTTCTCCTCCTTCCTCTCTTCCTGCCTCCACATTCTGGAGCACCAGATTCTGTACCTCCTCCGTTTGTAGCTTCTCCTCTACGAATGTTGTGAGTGTCGAGAGGGTCTTAGGATCTTCCTGCATGGCTTCTCGCGCTGCTCCCGCTACGGTTTCCTGTGTGAATGCCTGCTCCTCAGTCACGAGCTTATCAACGATTGCTTCCACAATGGCCTCCTTCGAGTCCCCGGTGATGATGGTTTCGACTGTTGCCTGCACGAGGGGATCTGTGACGAGGGACTGTGCGATATCTCCCTGCACATTCTCCGCATTCAATGCTTCACCAATGGTTTCGCTCATTGTGTCATCGCTCACCATGAACGTGAGGCCGAAAGGTGCGATTGCTTCCTTTATGCGATCTGCCGTATCGGTATCTGCAATCATGTCGGCCGCTATGCCCTCCGTAAGATCTGTGCGATCACCGACAACAGTTGCCACTGCTCCCTCCACAATCTCCTGCATGAGGAATTCCTCAACATCTTCCTCTGTGGTTCCGGCGTTCAACATTGTCGTGAGTGCCTCTTTCGTTGTGAGAGTTTCCCCTTCCAATTTTCCCTCAACCGTGGCATTTGTCAGTCGGAAGAGTGCCTCCCCGCGATTTGCTGCCGCGGTATCCGTGATGTGTTCCAAAAGGATGCTTGCTTCCTCAGTATCGAGTGTCGGGGGCTCACCCTCCACTACCTCAGGTTGCGGGAGCTCTTCCTCTATAATTTCTTCTTCTGGAATCTCTTCTTCCGCGGGCTCTTCCTCTTCTTCGGACGGAGATTCATTTTCTGCAGTTCCACTCCCACTCCCGCTTTGCAGCAGTTTGATATCCTGCTTCATCACTGTTCCTCCGGAAAGTATCGTGACCTTGAGCTCCGAGGGAACGGCGATGAAGCCTGTTGGGATAGAATTCTCTTCTACGGTGAGTGTGTAATCACCAGGAACGAGCCAGATGAACGCGTACGTACCCCAGATTGTATCCGTCGTGAGTGTCCGGTTCACTGTCTCCGCAAGAACCGTGTTACCGATGAGGCGCAGTGTCACGCCGGGATCCGGCACACTTGAGCCTGTACCGATGATCATGCGCGCCCTGCCTTCGATGCTGCTCTCTGCGACGAAGTAGAAGTACTCTCTAAACGTTTCGCCACCTGCAGCAACTTCGATTGTTCGTGTCGATTCATCGAGTGCAATCAGATTCGTGGGTACTGTCTCCTCATCCAGAGCCAAGGTGTATGCCCCCCGAGGGAAGGGGAGTGCTGCAAACTGGAACGATCCCCCGGTGCCTGTTGTCGTTACCCTTGCAATAGGATCCCCGAATGGGTTGATGCCACTCAGCTTCAGAATCACGCCAGCGAGTGGTACCGTGCTTCCGGTGAGCGATCCTGTGGACGTTCTTTGCAGATTGAGGAACTCTGTGACGCTTCCTTCCACGATCACGGGTTTACTGAATCCGAAACTCCGTTCCTCCAGTGTTCCACCGGCAAGGATCACGATCGTGCGAGAGAGGGGAGTCGTGGGTGTGAGGTTCTCCTGCTCCAACATGCGCAGGATGTAGCCTGCTGTATCCCTGCTTGGGGGAATATTCGCAAAAGCGAAGTATCCCGTTCCGCTTGTGGCGGTTTCGCGCTCTACCTTTTCTCCAAACACACTCTGGCCGGAGAGGAGCACCGTGGCGTTTTTAACCGGATCCGTTTCGTTCACCTCTTGTAAGCCGTTACCATTTTTATCCAAATAAGCGATGCCCTGAATGAGTGACGGAGAGGCGACAAAGCCAAAATCCCGTGCAATCTTATTGCCATCAACACCTGGATCAATGTGGTAGGAGCTGGGAGTTGTCTCTGTGAGTTCTGCAGGAATCAGTGACATTTCCGCTGTGATATCAAATGCCATGTAATCATTCGCGCTCCCCAAGAACACACTGCAGCATGCGGAATCTTCCTCTGTAATTTCGTCTGGTGCATAGAGAATGATGAGATCGAGTGTCCCATCGCCATTCACATCAGTGGTGATGGCATCTGCAATCGTGCGATCCACATCCTCCGCATTGAGGATTGGATCCCCAAGATCCGTGAAGGTGCCAAACCCATCGTTCCGCTCGAGTCGCCGGAGTGCGCTCTGCGGCTCCAGGAGCGCTCTCTTTTTATTGATAAAGAGGAGATCCTCATCACCGTCCCTATCCATATCCATGGTGAGGAGCTTCTCTGTATCTTCTTCCATGTGTCCGGGGAACTTGTGGTATGTGAAAATGCCATCCCCTTGGTTTAAGTAGTATTCACTTGGTTTTGGAGCGGTACGACCACCATCGCGACTATCTCCTGTAGCACCGTGCGCAACCGCGATATCCTCCCTGCCATCGCCGTTCATATCGAATGCGACGACATCCTTGGTGGAGGCATCTTTTTTGCTCGTGAGGGATCCAAATCCCATATTCCCCACAAAGCGGATCTCCTGCGTTACCTTATCGAGCTCATAGAGTTCGTTTGGTTCGTTGAGATCGTTCCCGAGGAAGATGTGATCGAATTCTTTGTCTCCATCGGAATCGATCGTCGAACCTGCGACTGTGGACCGCCCGGCCGCGGAGTTTGCGCCATTGAAGAATTGTCCGACATACCGGAGCGCATTGCCCGTATTCTCGTAGAGCTCATTTTGAGATTTGAGTGTGTTCAAAACGAGTACATCTTCCGCAGACCCACCCACAAAATTCCCGAGGAGGAATCCGGCAGTCTGATATGTGCGATCTTCTCCCTCGTTCGCTCCAAACTCTTCCATGAAGGTGAATGTTCCGTCGCCATTATTGATGTAGCGCTCATTGATCTGTCCTCTATTACCAATCAGGACATCCTCTTTGCCATCGCCATTCAAATCGGTGACGGTGATTGCGCTTGTGAACTTGGCAGCGTTCCCGAGGAATCCCTCGTTAAAACGCTCGCCGCCCGAGGTGAACATGCCCTTGCCATCGTTCAGGAAGAGCTCGTTCCGATTGCCGTACTTTCCAATGATCAAATCCCGATCTCCATCGCCCTCGATATCGATTGCGGCGAGAGTGGAGGCATTTGTCAATGTTGCAATGCCAGGGAAGGCATCTGTATATGGCGTAAAGAGCGAGAGCCCCAGGAGGTAATCACCGGAAGCATCCGTTGTCCCTCGTAGAAGTTCTTCGTTTGTTCCATCAACTCTCGTTCCGGTGAGGAGGAGCGGGAGATCGGGAATTCCTCTCTCGCCAACTTCTCTCTTTCCATCGCTATCCGCATCGTGCCATGCTGCTCCTCCAATGCAGAGTGCGCCAGCACAGTCATGTGACCATTCGACGGGGAAGCTCATCGATGTATCTGCGTCCTTCCCAGTTATTTCTACAATAGCTGTGTCGCTCACAGCGAGCGTGTACCCCACGGGGAGTGATGCTTGTGCAAGTGTCACCGAGTACACTCCAGGACGCAGCGCAAATGCCACGTGACCGCTTGGATCCGTTCGCGTCTCTGTAAGAAGTGTATTTTCTTGATGCAGCGAAAGAAGTACTCCTCCGATTGGTCGTGTCTCATCCAGAACACCATCTGCTCCTGTTTGCTGTACGATCAGCGTGAGTGTGGCGGTGTTTTCGGAGAGGTGTAATTCGAGATCACGGATAACCTCGTCACGTTGGTGGATGACAATATTCTCCGGAGGAGTTTCCACCGTGTATCCATCGGGAAGTGATGCCTCATCAATCGAGAGGCGGTACCCCTCACCAGGCATGCCTCCATCGCGGGTTCCCTGGTTAAACGAAACCGGAGCAACAAATACGAAGGAGCCATCCTCTGCGGATACGACTTCCTGCGCGTAGGGGCGTGGCTCCGTCATCCCTGCGAGTGGTGCGATGCTCCCCGTGATTCGCACGCGGATTCCTGCAACCCCTTCCGGATCCATTTTGCGATATAGGGAGGGTCGCAAAACGCGTCCACGGATTTCCCCGAGGCCGGGAGATTGTGCAAGATCCTGAATGCCGAATGACTCTGCCTGTACGACAGCATCCTTCTCCGCGAGGACGAGTGTCATCGTTGTTGCTGTGACAGGGAGATACGTTGTGGGTAGCGCATCGAGCGCAAGCGAGAGAGTGTAGGAGTTCTTCTCCCCTGTGATACTTCCACTCCCACCCTCTGGCATTGCGGAGAGCGGAACATCTTTGAACGCGTACTCTCCATTCACATCAGTGATTGCACTTACGCTGTAGTCCGAACCGAATGCTGTTTTTCCTTCGATCACGAGAGTAGTGCTTGCAAGCCCCCGCTCTATTCCAGGGTCCTTTGCATCCAGATCGCTATCGATGAATATCTTGCCTCGGATTTCGGCGGTGCCGTTGAGTGCGGTGGGAACGAAACCAAACGAGAGATCATCCTCATCGATGCCAGGTGCGAGTGTCGCATCGATCGAGATTTTGTTTCCTCCTGCGATGTATCCTCCGGGGAGCGTTGCTCCTGAGACGCTGACCTGTACTGCTCCAATCCGGTTTCGGTAGAGGAGATTCGCTGAGTCATCGCTTGTGCCAATGACGATATCCGGATCTCCATCGCGATCAATATCCATGTGTTCGACGTCCTTCGTTTCGCTCAATTCACTTCCCACAGGGTACAGGTCAAAGGCGTATTCCGGACTCTCGGTGGTTGTTGCACCTGATCCTGTGGTACTCGCTCCTGTTCCGGTTTTCTCTCCCTCCACCGTGTTCACGCCGCGATTGATGTAGAGCTCGTTGCTGCCACTCACATTCCCAAGGAGCACATCGGGCAGATCATCGCCATTGAGATCGAAGATACTCACGGCATGGGATGCATGAGTATCCACATCATCTTCTTCCCCGTTGAACCTGGGTCCGATCACTGTGATGCTGCCCTCCTCTCCGAGCACTCTCTCTTCGGTGAAATTATTTCGGTAGAGAATGTTGGGGCCATCGTTCACTGCCAGGATATCGAGGTCGGTATCGTTATCGATATCCAGGAACCCCCAGGCTTTCGTGGCCGATTTCACTTCCGACTCTCCTCCCAGAGTACCTGCAAATCGGAGTCCCGTTTCGTCGTTCACGTAGAGTTCGTTTTCATTTTCGTTACCGATCAGGAGATCATCATCACCATCGCTATCGAGATCGATTGCTTCGAGAGCAAATGTTGCAGCAGGGGAATGTGTTTCTGTTTCCTCCGAAGTTTCGTCGGAAATTCTGTACGATGTGCGGTTGAAGTATTCTCCGGCATAGGTGAATGAGCCATCTGCGTTTGCGAGGTAGAGATTGTTTGGTTCCGGCGAACTCTTTGCGCCGTTTCCTGTGATGATGTCCTTACGGCCATCGTGATCGACATCGATTGCGACAATGGCCTGTGTCGTCCGTCTCATCTGATCTACTTCGATCGAAGTGCCACTGCCTGTGGCTTCGCTCCCCCTATCCTGCTCCGGATTGAACGCATGTCCCACGTACCGGAATGTGCCATTGCCTTCGTTGAAGTAGAGTTCGTTCCCTTCCAGGTTCCCAACAATCGCATCGGGGAATCGCCCATTCCCGGTTGTATCGTGCAGGAAAATCTTTGTGGTGGAGGCGTACGATCCCGTGGCTGATTTGTTCAGGATATTCCCTCCAGGAATGAGCTTTCCCGCATCGTTCCAGTGGATGGTGTTTGCCTCTGCATTTCCGTTCCCCAAAATCACATCATCATCTTGATCGTTATCGAGGTCCAGAATGACAATATCATTTGTGCTCTTTTCATCTCCGAATGGGCTCCCCTCGAGTGAGTGATTGATGAACTCGTAGGATCCATCTTCACCTGTTTTCACTTCTGCTAAACGTTCTTCCCCCTGCGTGAGCTCCATGGTCACGCCGGAGAGCCCTGGTTCATCTTCATCCTGAATCCCATTCTGGTTTCGATCTTCGAACACTGTGCCCGCAAATCGATCCATGGGCTGTACCTCAGTTAGCTCTGCTTCTCCAGAATCTGCTTCTTGCGCTCTCGCAATCTGCAGCAGTGCATCTCCCGATGGCAGGATGTTTGTGAGGAGAACAATCGTTGCGATAAGTGCGTTGATCTTTCGCTTGATTTGGGTGAGCGGAATCGGAATCCATAAATCCTCGCGTTGCAGGCTACAGCGCCTGCGGACACCTTCCGGAATTCGAATGCGCAGATTCAGAGTTCCCTGGCATCCCCCAAAGCAGACCTGTGCCCCCTCGCTTCTGCAGGCACAATGCCCTCTGCACAGAGCGACGAAGCTCCGCGCAGAGTGCGCTACTTCCCGTGGTGATCGGGGCAGGGGCAAGGGCATTGGGGCTTTTTGTTTCAGCTCCCTTCCTCCCCACGCGCATACGCGCGTAAAGAAGAAGGAATCTGTATATTATAAAATTTTTTGCAGAGAAATGGGAGCCCCTGCGTCTTTCCAAAGCCGTGGACTAGGGTATTTGCGTGAGCACTTGTTAAATATTCTTTACATCATGAATTTGAGTAGACCTCTATATGACAATTTTATTTATCATACTGAATTTTAGCTTTATGAAGCTAAAATTTGTAGATTCAGAAGAAGACTACTCATAGTTCGCTGTCAACCTTTCACTCTGATGCCCTCTTTTACCTCTTTGGGGGTAAAAGACAGAATATTTCGCGCCCGATGAGCTGATCCGGCCGGAGGTAGAGGAGGGATTGGCGGTCCCCAACCTTGAGGAAGGCATTCGCGGGAGACACTCTTCGGTAGCCAACTTTCTCCATCACTGTGAGTGCTTTTTCGAGGAAATGTCTGGAGCCATCGCGCGCAATGTAAACGGGGAACGTACAGACAATCGGCACATCAGGGAGGAGCGTTGCCATATTTTTGAGGAAATCACTCTCCATCTCTTCTGCCTCCTTTATCAGAGTGCGGACTTCCTGCTTCGTAGGTGGCTTTTTCAGTGCGGGTCCGAGCGAAGTTTCTGTAACGATGAGCGTTGGACGTTTGGGAAGTTCCAGGGGTTTAAGTGCATTGTGCTTGAAAACGAAGTCGAGGACTGCTTTTGGAGTCTTCTCACGGAGGCGCAACCATCGAACATTTTCCTTGCAGCCCTGCACTGCCTTCTCGGAACGATCGGAACCAAGCACGTGTGCGCGCCGGAGCAGTGCTTCGAGCACGATCACCCCTGATCCACAGAAGGGATCCCACACGGTCATATTTCCCCAGGGAGTTCTCTGCTCATCTTTGGCAGTTCCTTTCTTCTCCTTCGAGAGCACAGAGGTTGCAAGGTTCAAAAGCACCTGAGCGAGTTTGGGCGGAAGGAGTCCTGTCCCTGTATCGCGGAACGGTTTCCCCATATCCCGGGAGGTGTACTCCTCGATATCCTGAACGGCGCAGGTCTTTCCAATCCAGAGATTCTTACCGTTCTTCTCCTGCAGAATCACAAGCTCCGCGCTCCCGGGCCCCGGAATCCCCCGCAAGAGGAGTGTGCCTGGCTTTGCAGGGTGCCGCTCGTTTCCTATGTACCGCGAAGGCATTCCTTTCGCCTTCAGATGCTTCTTGCAGGCGCGGTAGAGCCCGCGAATTTCGCCACGTGGCACACCAAGGCAGCGGAAGCTGAAGGTCGCTTTGCGCTTCACATCTTTGAGTTCCCGGTGGAGAACCTTCGGAATCATATCCTCCAGCTTTATTTTCTTCTTATCGCCATCTCCGAGCGAAACCTGCTCTGCGATGAGCACTGTTCCCCCAAGCTGTGCGAGCCATTCAACCGTTATCTTCTGTGAGGTTTGGATCGTCACAATCCGCGGATCCCACTGCTTTTCGGCTTTAAGATCAGGAAGCATCACGGTGAGTTCGGCGAGGCTTATCTGGGGCTGATGGCCGAGGAATACGCAGTACGAAGGCATCGGGTTGGATCGCAGTTTACGCCATTCTAAGGGCACTGGAAATGGCTTGAGTGCTCCTGCTATAGTTTTCCGCTTATGGTAGAGCTCTTCCCAAGGCTCCATAGAGCGTTCTGGACTCTCCTTCTTCTGACCACAGGCTATGCGCTTGGGACGTTCAATTTGGCAGTCGAGAGTGTTTCCGCTCCACCCATTCCGATTGTGCTCCCGGAGGATATTCATGAGCCTGTGCCCTTGGTGCATGTTCGTGAGATCAATGCGGGCGAAATTGTTGGCACGATCTCCAAGGATGCCCGACTCGTTATTGGGGACACGGTGGTTCTCACTTCTGCCGATGGATCATTCCACATTCCTGCAAAGCCATTCCTTCTCAACATCATCGATGTTCCGATTCCCCATGGAGCGCTCTTCGTTGCAAGCAACCGTGGAAAGAATTATTATCCCGTTGATTCGAGTGCCGGGAATGCACTGGCACCAGAGAACCGCCTCTACTTCCAGAGTGCGGAGGATGCAGAAGCCTTGGGGTACAAGGCTGCTCACTAAATTCCAAATCCCAAGCATCAAGCATCAAAAAAGCACCAAATTCCAAGTTTGGAATTTGGAACTTGGATCTTTTTTGGAACTTGTGATTTGGTGCTTGGTGTTTTCTCTTTAAGTTTTCTTCCCAGGTTACTGCTATAATTCACTTCCATGACCTCCGTCCTCCGTCGCCCTTCCCCTCGCAGGCAGAATACTCTCCTCACGACACTCCTTTTACTTGCACTGCTTTTCTCCTCGCTCTACTACATCATGCAGCCCCTCACCACAGAGGAGCGCAAGTTCGTCGAAGCGAAAGAAGTCCCCGTGAGCGAAGTGACGCGGGGGTATGCGGCAGGGGAGTACGAGGAAATTTTGGTAAAGGATAAGCGGATCTTCATCACGAAGGAGGATGGAACTCTCCTCACTTCCTTTAAGGGATTGGAGTCCATTTCTGATCTTGGGTGGAATGATCCAAAGAATCCAACAATTGTCGTCGTGAAGAATACCGATGCCGAGAACATGCTCCTCGCGCTCCTCCCTGATCTCCTCTTCTTCCTGCTCGTCGTGGGTGGACTCTTCTGGCTTTTCCGGAATATTGCAAGATCGCAGAACACGGCTCTCGGATTTGGGAAATCGCGTGCGCGTATTGCAGATGCAACCACAGTGAACACCACTTTTGAGGATGTGGCAGGATGTGACGAAGCAAAAGAGGAGCTCGTGGAGGTTGTGGATTTCCTCAAGCACCCAAAGAAATACATTGGGCTCGGAGCCAAGATTCCTCGGGGGGTGCTGCTTGTGGGTGCACCGGGTACTGGGAAGACCCTCCTCGCTCGTGCGGTTGCAGGAGAGGCAAAGGTTCCCTTCTTCTCGATCTCTGGATCAGAGTTTGTGGAGATGTTCGTGGGTGTGGGTGCAAGCCGTGTGCGCGATCTCTTCAATCGTGCAAAGCGGAATGCCCCCTGCATCATCTTCATCGATGAGATCGATGCCGTCGGTCGCCAGCGTGGCGGAGCGGGATTTGGTGGTGGGCACGATGAGCGTGAGCAAACCTTGAACCAGATCCTCACCGAGATGGATGGGTTCGATCCAAAGACGAATGTCATTGTGATCGCTGCGACGAACCGTCCCGATGTTCTGGATGCGGCACTCTTGCGTCCTGGCCGATTCGATCGGCGAGTGTTCATCGATAAGCCGGATTTGGAAGCACGGAAGAAAATTCTGGAGGTCCATGCGCGTAATAAGAAGATGTCCAAAACGACACTCGAAGACATCGCGAAGCAGACCGTGGGATTTACCGGTGCAGATTTGGAAAACGTGATGAACGAAGCTGCAATTTTTGCAGCCCGCCGCGGGCAGAAGAGTGTCCATCAGCAGGATCTGGTGGATGCGGTGGAAAAGGTGACTCTCGGTCCCGAGAAGAGGAGTCGCAAGCTCACGGAGAAAGAGAAGAAGATCACAGCCTACCACGAACTTGGCCACGCGATCGTCGGTTACCTCTGCGAGCTCTCGGACGAACTCCACAAAATCAGCATCGTCTCGCGCGGAGCAACGCTCGGTGTCACGTGGTTCCTGCCGCAGGAGGATACGTACACCACAAGTAAGCAGAAGTTCCTGGATGAGGTCTGCGGGCTCCTCGGTGGGCGTGCTGCAGAAGAGATTGTCTTTGGCGAGATCACCACAGGTGCGAGCAATGATCTAGAGAGGGCATCGCAGATCGTGCGCCATATGGCCACAAAGTACGGTATGGGCAATGATACGCTTGGCCCTGTTGCCTACGGCGAGAAGCACGGCTCGGTCTTCCTTGGGGATCAGGATACGCTGCGTAATTACTCGGAGGAGACCGCCCGCGCGATTGATGCCTTCGTGAAGGCGACGCTCACTGCAGAACTTGTGCGCGCGAAAGGCCTCCTGCTGAAGAGTCGGAAGAAGATCGATGAGCTTGCGGAGGTACTCCTCAAGACCGAGACGATGAGTATCGAAGAGTTCGAGGAGATTTTCACGGGGAAGAAAGCATGACACTCACCCTCGATCACCTCAGGGAGAAGCTCAAAGAATGGAAGGGCTGTGATCTTGCAAAGAATGCGAACCCGGTGCTTGGGGAGGGGAATCCGCATGCCGAAGTCGTCTTCATAGGAGAAGCTCCCGGCCAGAAAGAAGATGAGCTCGGGCGCCCGTTCGTTGGTCCTGCAGGAAAATTTTTGGATGAGCTCCTCGCTTCGATTGGCTTTAAGCGTTCTGATGTGTACATCACGAATATTGTGAAATACCGTCCGCCAAATAATCGTGATCCGGAACCTGCAGAGAAAGCAGCGTGCCTCCCGTGGGTCAAATTAGAGCTCGCGCTCATCAAACCGAAAGTGATTTGCACTCTGGGTAAGCACTCGCTCAATGAGTTCTTCCCCAAACTCAGTATTTCGAGAGTTCATGGGGAGCCGCAGAAGGTGACCCATTCGACAAGCTCCCTCCTTCGCTCCGCTTCGGAAGGGCAGGCAGGGCAGGCTTCAGACTTCACCATTTTCCCGATCTACCACCCGGCTGCTGCTCTGCATAACGGGGCTTTGCGGGAAGAGCTCTTTGAGGATTTTCGAAAATTGAAAGAGTTTCTCGATCGTTCGTAGGGGCGCGCCCGGTGTTATCATTGGTTGCTCTGGGCGCCGCAGCGCGGCGCCCCTACAATCCTTCTATGACCTCAGCTCTTGCCGGTATTGCTCTCGCGTTCTTCCTCAGTCTCTCCTCTCTGATTGTCGTTCTTTTACGCGTGAGTCCGCTCACGGCACCAACATTCGCTCTCCCATTCTTTTTCCTCAGTATTTTCATCGTGGTTGCCTCTCTTGTTGCGCTCCTCCTCTCATTCCTCAAGAGCCTGATGATTCTCCAGCCCTGGAGTGGCGGCAAGGCATCCCATCCGCCTCTCAAGACCAAGAAAATTATTGGGTCATCGCTCCGTCAGGGTGTGTTCTTTGCACTCGCAAGCTCACTCATCCTCTTCCTGTGGCTCCTCCACATCCTCAATTGGTGGATTGCGGTGCTTCTCTATGTTGTATTTCTGCTCATCGAAATGGCACTCAGTCGATCATGATTGCGATTCACGGAAGAGCTTCTTTAGGATCACACAATGCAAGAACGTCTCCAAAAGATACTGTCGGCACGTGGCATCAGTTCCCGTCGCAAGGCGGAGGAGTACATCGAAAGGGGACTCGTGAAAGTGAATGGTGCAATTGCGAAGATTGGAGAGAAGGCGGATCCAGAGAAGGATGTGATCGAAGTGGATGGCACAGTGCTGAAGGCACGGCAGCAGATGCTCTACTACGTGATGCAGAAGCCGGTAGGGGTCGTTACAGAGAATGTTTCTCGTTCCGAATCAGAACAAAGTCCTTCCGTTCGGGATCTCCTCCCCAAACACCTCCAGGGGAAAATTTTCCCGGTGGGTCGGCTCGATAAAGCGACTTCCGGCCTCCTCCTCTTTACGAATGACGGCGTACTCGCGTATCGCCTCACGCACCCCAAGTTCTATCACGAAAAAGAATATGAAGTGCGCGTGGAAAAACCGATCGAGGGTGGCGCACTTCAGAAGCTCTCCTCTGGGCTCATGATTCTTGGATCCAAAACGAAGCCTGCGAAAGTGATTAGGCTTTCAGCACGGAGGTTCACCATCGCGCTCACCGAAGGGAAAAATCAGCAGATCCGCAGGATGTGTAAGAAGATCGGGCATCCTGTAAAAGAGCTGAAGAGAATCCGCATCGTCACGCTCACAGACCCCAATTTAGAAGATGGGAGGGTGAGGGAGCTCTCGCAGAAGGAGAAAGAACAGCTTCTGAAAGCTGTAGATCTTTTGTAGGGGCGCCCCAATGGGGCGCCCCTACCCACAGGGCATATTCTTTGTCACAATGTCCCCCATGGCCGAGGACCAAACCGAAAAACGTGCCAACTCCGGGATGAAGCTTGCGTTCCGCGTCTTCATTAACCTTGCCATCGTGCTCTTTCTCACGAGTTACTTCGAAACTTTCTTCGTGCTGCAGGGCGGATACCAGGCGATTGCTATCGCAGGGCTCACATTCACGGTACTCAATATGCTTATAGTGCCAGTGCTCCATGTACTCTCATTCCCGATCAAACTCTTTGCGTGGCTGATTGCGTTCGTCCTTGTGAATGCGGTGGCCGTGTGGCTCACGGTATGGTTCATTACAGCACTCGCGATCCCCGGCGTCTCCCTTGCGATCCAAGGTGGCGTGGTTGGTTGGATTTTGGTGAGCTTGGTGTTTGGAGCAGGGAACTGGGTGGTGAAGGCAGTTGTGAAGTAAAAGAAAAGACAGCTTCAATCAGCGAAACCGAATACCCTTTTAGCATAGTTCCTACTTTGGGTTAATTCCTGTAAAGCCACTCGAATCCAGTCTTGTTGTGTTGCTACTAATCTATGATGTGCATGGGTTGATGGTCCTTGTGGTGATACAGGTGCTGAATTTGCAAAGAGTTGAACACTTGGTGTGACCTCTTGGCGCGATTGCTCTCTTTTGGCTCTCTCGATCAATGCGGAAATCTCTGGATCATTCCCATTCTCTTTTTTGAGGATTACCATAAGTGCATTCCGAACAGCGTCTTCCCCTTCAATAATGCGGGTGTTGCGCGTCGTCGCGTGCGGACCATGAGAGATAACCAGCTGTACCTCTATTCCACTTGCTGGAGCTGGGTTTGGAGAAGCCGAGTGAGCGGGAGCAGTCATTCTTTTTATCATTTAGTAATAGAAAAAGTGCCGGAGTAGTTAATCATTCTTTACATTGGAAATCAAGTGTTTAGTAGACATTTTAGTATGATCGAGCAGGGAAGGTTCCATGAGCAAAGGGAGGGAATTGAATTGCGCGTATTCAACGGCCAAGAAAATTCTCCGTCAATAACTGAATGCAAATCCTCAGAGCTCTGTTTCTCTCTGTAACTCACTCTTCTCCATTTTCTGCGCTCTCCAGAAGCTCCCTTTTCCTCCACCTCAAAAATCTGTTGAAAAAAATAACAACTTGATGATAGGCTCCCGCTATGGCTCAGCTTTATTCTGTCTGGGGTTTCTCACATGGCGCGTAAAGATCTCCTCCATATTGTGGAATCCATCGGTCTTCCCCCGGAGGAATCTGCGCTCTACCTTGCGGGGCTTTCGCTTGGGAGCTCTCCCGCTTCCGCTTTTGCAAAGCGAGCTGGTATGAACCGTATAACGGCCTACAACCATTTGGAATCACTTGCGAAGCGCGGGCTCCTCACCGTGGTACAGGCAAAAAGTGGGAAGAAGTACGCCCCTGTTTCTCCGGAGGAATTTGCGCTTGAGGCACGAAAGAATGTGGATGCGCTACACCGCGTCCTGCCAGAGCTCCGTGCGCTCCAGGGTGCATCATTCCGCTCTCCCCAGGTCAAATTCTTCCAGGGGTGGGAGGGGGTAAAGCGCGTGTACGAAGATACGCTGACTGCCGAGGGCGAGCTCTTGAACTTTGCAAACTCTGCGCTCGTGCGTGCGCACTGGGAACATTACGATGAGGAATACGTCGCAGAGCGTGTTCGCCGCAAGCTCCACCTCCGGGGCATTGCTCCTGATGATGAAGCGGGAAAGCACGTGCACGGACTCGATCACAAAGCACTGCGCGAGATCCGCCTCGTCCCCGCTAAGGACTTTAACTTTAATAACGAGATTAATATCTACGATCAAAAAGTTGCGATTGTCTCGTTTGGAGAAGGGGAGGGTGAGCTCTTTGGCATCATCATCGAGAGCGCCGATGTAGCAGATACCCAGCGGCAGATTTTTGAGATGGCATGGCGATATGCGAAAGTGGTCAAGCGCGACGCCAAACGCGCTTGACCCTGAGCGAGTCCTGCAGGAACGGGACGAGTCGAAGGGTGAAGAAAAGTACCAAAAAAACATAGGAAAACTCGTGCGCAATCTGTTCACGAAATGAACATTGCTTAGGCGAGTGCTCTCAGAGGAACCTTTCTGCCATTGGAAGCAATTCCATGTGTTGTTTATTTTTTAAACAGGTAAAGGAAAGCTCACTCTTCTTTTCATAAAATTGCATTGTATTTTTTCCTTCGAAGCGAGATTGTCTGCTCATGTCCTCTGTTGTTGAGTTCCCAGGCACTTCTCTTGAAGTAATAAAAATCCCATCCGACATGAGCGATACGGAGGAAGAAGTTTTACAGACCATTGCAGCTGGCATGGAGCGAGTGCGAAAACCTACAACAAATATTCTCCCCTTGCTTCATACTTGGAGCAAAAGGATGGGTGCTAACATTGCCGAAATGGCATATGCGTTAAAAGAAAGAGCTTTCGATATCATTGATATACCAGTGAGCAAAGTTCAGGAAATGATGGTTCGTCCCAATTACGATGATCTTGAAGATCTCTATAGCGGTAAATGATTCTTCTCTCTCCTATGCAAAATTCCTTTAAAGAATATTCCGTCCGAACGAACGGACAATCAAAGAATATGTGTCGTGATCACGCAGTGCAAACCATTGAAGGAGCGACCGGGGATCCTCATGCAAGATTTCTCTTGAGTACCTTGCAAGAGCAAACTCACAATGGACTTTCGTGGGCATATGATCTGGACGTAGAGACCGGTTGTGATCTCTGCTCACAGTAAAAAAGAGAGAGGAATCATTGCCCATGTTGGCAAAAACGGTACACTGATCCTCCTATTTCTCTTTCTTTCACTATGCGTCGTTCTTCACTCCTCCTTCTTACTCTGCTCCTTGTCCCACAGGTGAGCCTTGCGGTCTACACCCGCCTCCCTGAGGATCATCACTATGCCAAAGCCTGGCGGATTATGGTGACAGGGGATCGTATTGGCCCAGGCCGAAACCTGGGGCAGGTGCCACCAACCAGAACTCCTACGCCGCTGCCATCCGATGGATCGCCTTTTGCAGATGTCCCGGAGAATCACCCGAACTATGCAGCCATCCGGTATGTGGTGGAGCAGGGGATGATGGATCTCTCGGCCGGGCGCATGTTCCGCCCCAATGATATGGTGAGCCGTAGTGATTTTACGGGGATTGTGGCAGGTCGCGTGTTCACTCCTGAATTCATCGATGGATGCTTTGAGGAAGTTTCTCTCGATGATTCCAGTCTCCTCTTCCCGGATGTAACAAGGCAGGGCGAAGAGGCGAAGCGTCTCTGTGCAGCGCTCGTTGCGGGTGTGGTGCATGGTTACCCCGATAAGAATTTCCGACCGGGGAAGGCCATCAACTTTGTGGAGGCTGCAAAGATCGTGAGTAGAGCATACGAAGTTTCGTTCCTCTCGCACGCGGATTCCGGACTTGAGTGGTTTAAGCTCTATGTGACAAACCTTGCGGATCGCGCAGGCATTCCTCTCAGTATCTTTGGTTTTGATTCTTCGATCACGAGAGCAGAAGCAGCCGAAATTCTCTACCGTGCCGATGCGGAGATCACAAACCGCCCAAGTAAAGAATACAACGATCTCATGGGTGTTGTAGGGAGGTTCCTCCTTACGGTGCTCGATCAGGCGGGGATGTAAATGTGTCACGCTGAGTAGCCCCGCCCACCGCCCTTCGATACGCTCGAGCTCGTGCTCTCGCTACTCAGGGTGACACGGCGGGGCGTATCGAAGCGCATCCTCCACCACAAAATTCCAAAAGCACACCTCTTTCCCTGTTACTTTTTCCTGCCCCATCCGTATTCATCTCTAGTAGGATTTCTACGCTTCTCCTTTTTCCATGGAACGAACTGATGAGGAGATCGCAATCGCCTGTAGCGAGAGCTCACTCCAGGAATTCGATCACCTCTACCTACGCTACTCACGGCCGATCTACGCCTTTATAAGCAGGCGTACCTCCGATCGCGCCATCGCAGAGGATCTTACGAGTACCGTCTTTCTCAAGGCTCTCGAAAACATCCGTTCTTTTACACCCCGTAAGGGGAGCTTCCGCACCTGGCTCTACAGGATCGCCCGCAATGTTCTCATCGATCACTATAGATCGCATGCGCTCCGGCGGACCGAAGATATAGAGACCGCTTGGGATCTCCCGGCGGAAAGCACTGCGGAAGAACCTGTTGAATCGATGCTCCGTGATAGAGCCTTGGTAAAGGCACTCCGGGCGCTCAAGCCCTCGGCTCGAGAGGTTGTGCTCCTCCGTATCTACGAGGATCTCCCCTACAGCGAGATCGCACAGATTACGGGGAAATCCGAAGGTGCAACCAAAGTACTCTTCTCCCGCACGATCAAAGAACTCCGCAATGTTCTCCCTCCACTCTCCTTCCTCCTCCTCTTCTTCCCGCACTTCCACTCATGACTCGCACTCCCGAAAGCATCTACCAAGAGCTCATCCTCATTGATCGGAGTTTCAGAGATCACGAGGCGACTCTGCTCCCCATCATCAAAGCACTCCTCGCTCAAGATCCTGCACGGGAGCCAGATGAAAAATTTCTCCAGGATCTTCGGGTGCGTCTGCGTGATCACGCAGCAGCACTCCAAAACCATTCTTCCCTTTCCCCCTTCTCCGTCATGCAAAAGTACTTCCCTTACCTCTCTGGCGCACTCGCGGTGCTCGTCATTGTGCCCGTGTTTGCGTTCTTCCTCATGAAGCCGGGAACGTTTCCTGTGGCTCCCGGTGAACCGCTCTTTGGTGAATCTATTACTTCTACTCCCCCTCGCGCATTCGGATCGCTCACGCCTGCAGAGGTGCCTGTGACTCCCGGAGCCGAAGCCGCAATGGGTCGCAGTCAGGGTGGTGGCGGTGGCCTTGGGAGCTCCCCGAGCGCACTCAGCGTTGCAAGAGATGAAAAGATGATCATGCCGTACCCCATGGTCCAGTTTGATTACGTCTACTCCGGAGAATTCCCAGAGCTTCAACAGAGTGTGGGAGTCTACCGTCGTAATCCCAGAGCTGCCTCTCTCCCGCTTTCTTCGATTGGATCGAATCTGAACCTTGGCACGGTGAATCTGGAATCCTTTGCAGGTGCCTCCACCGAATCGATCACGTTCCAGCAGGATCGTGAATTCGGCTACCAGATCTACGTGAACCTGCGCGATGCCACGATCTCGATCGATGCCAAATGGGATAAGTGGCCGATCTCACAGTGTCAGACCGAGGAGTGCTACCGCAGAGAGCGAATCACGCTCGCGGATATTCCAGAAGATCAAGTCCTCATCGATATTGCTAAGGCATTTGCAGAAGAGCACGGCATCGCTCTCTCCGGTTACGGCGAGCCCGAAGTCGATAACCTCTGGCGCCGCGATTACGATCGCGCCGAAAATAAGGAATTCGCCTACGTTCCAGAGACGCAGCGCGTTGTGTTCCCGCTCCTCCTCGATTCTAAAAAAGTCACCGATCAATCCGGTGCACTCTACGGCATCAGCATGGGCATCCACGTGAAGCACAAGCGTGTTATGAATGTCTACGGCATCACGGGACAGTCCTACGAGAAATCAGATTACGAAGGCATCTCCAATCCCGCAGAGATCCAGAACTTCCTCGCTAAGCTCGATAAGTATCCTGCAGATTCTTTTCCGCAGGATATGAAGATCGAGAAGGGTACCGTGACCCTTGGCACGCCGACTCTCGGCTTTGCCGTTCACTATACCTATGATGGTATGACGAGCCAGGAGCTCCTTGTTCCATCGCTCATCTTCCCGGTCGAAAAGGTCGATGCTCCGGCCGAGTACTACTTCTACCGCCAAAGTGTGGTCGTTCCGCTCGCAAAGGATTTGCTCAAAGAGCAGAACTACCCACCGATGATTCCTTATATGGAAGGACCAGCAGTACGTGGAGTGGAAGATGCTCCCGTTCCAACGGAAGAGGTGAAGCCAGTCGAGGAAGGAGTAGAAAGTGACTCCGGTTACTAATCCATAGTTTCCTTGAATGATGCACCCTCGGGAAACCGGGGGTGTTTTTTGTAAGAGGGAAGAAGGAGAAACGTCTGCTCCTATGAGCACCCACCGTAGAGAAATCTCATGGTGGGTGCCATCTATGGTTTCTTCTGGTACGTTTTCCACTATGAAGCATCTGGTTTTCTTTTCGCTCGGAGTCCTTGTGCTTCTTTCCGCGTGTACGGGAAATGAGGAGGAAACATTACGAGCCGACCTCGACGCCGCAAATCATTGCACGGCTGCTTCGGATTGCGTTCTCATCGGGAGCGTGTGTCCGTTTGATTGCTACATTTATGTGCACACGAGCGAAGCAGATCGCATGAAGGTGAAGCTCGATGCATTCGAATCGAACTGTGCGTACTCCTGCCTTGCAACGACGGGAGTCGCGTGTGAAGCAGGCAAGTGCATGGCGCAATTCGAAGGGCAGGAATAAATGGCTTCTTTGAGCCTTTTTCCCCATTTTGATGGTGTCTATTATCATTGACTTCCCGCTAGGATTTCCTACAATGAACTCATCTTATTCCCACTTATTTTTATGAAGAATCTCGAAACCCCTGAAACATCCAAGAACGAAACTCCAAAAGAGCGAACATTCTTCGGGGCAGTATCATCTGGTAAGGCAGAAGAACTGAGTGGTGTTGCAAGAAATTTTGCAAGTGGTGAAAATAAGGCAATCATTCATACAGACTCAGGAGAGTTATCTGATTTACCCCAAAACAGGGAATACGTTGATAAGGTGGGGCAGGTGCTTAGCAATAATACTGCCTCATTTACTGCAGGGGGCGAGAAGCTCACTGACGAGACCATCGATGCGCTCGAACATGAGGCAAGGCGTAAGAACGCTGATGCATCAAAAAAAGGAACAATCGAAATTATTGATGTTCACTCATCTCAACATCAGAAACTCCATAATATTTTTGAGCCTCTCAACGTCGATGTGCTCTCGCATGAGCAAACGTATGCGACGATAAGTAGAGCAAAAGAGGATGCAAAGAAGAGTGCAGAAAAGCCTGAAGAGGCGAAGCTCGATATTGGTGCGTAATCATCAGAAAGAAGAAAGGGAGTGCACAGCGCTCCCTTTTTAGTATTAAACTATTCAACTGAATAGTATAATGGTAAGAATCTAAGCAAAACTGCGAAATCTTAGAGCAGAGGAACAATATTCGTGCTATACTTCCTGTCTGCTTCTTTTACACCATGGGGATGCAAGGCTTTTGACAGCGTGATACTGGTTCTGTTTGCTGCCATCCGGGATCGCATTGGTTCCCGTTACCCACTTGATGCAACCTATAGATGCCAACTCATCTATTCTTGCAAAGGCACGCGAGATCGCAGGCAAGGTTCGCCTTCCTGCCCTCGTCCCTGTCTATGCATAAGTGTTCTCTTAAGAGCACACGTCTCTCCTTCGATTCTCGCTAAGGGGATGAGACGCCATTAGCGAGGCTCACCTGCGGTCGGACGTTGCCGCAGAACGAGTACTTTAGACGACACCCTCAGCTCCACTCTCTGTTCTCCTCTTATGGATGCTGAGTATGAGGGGAGCTACGATGGTAGAAGCTCCAGAGCTACACGTTGCACCCGGGTTCGATTCCCGGCATCTCCACCACACTTCGCTTTTCGCTACGCGAAAAGCTTCGCGTGGCAAGCCAATTACTTCCAAGCGAAGTGTGCCCCGCGTAGCTCTGCCTAAATTCAATGAAAATATGCATTAATCCCCAATTCGCTCTTACTAATTCGCAGAGCGAAGTGGGGCTATTTGCGATAATATGATCAGCCATGCATTACGTTTATATTCTTGAGCTTCAGAACGGACAGCACTATGTCGGCTATACGACGAATCTAGATAATCGAATTGCACGGCATGCATCAGGCAATGCATGTACGACGACGGATAGAATGCCTATGAAATCGATCGACTTTTATGCAGCCTTTCGATCAGAGAAGAAAGCGCGAGATTTTGAGAAATATCTGAAGAGCTCCTCAGGTTTTGCTTTTCGAAATAAAAGGCTTCTCTAGGTAGTAATAGTTACGGCATTTCCACCGTTCTCAGTTATGGGATTTTTCACCACAAGTTCTTATACTCCTTCCTGTTATCCCAAAGAAAGTAAAGGTTTAAAAAGAGGAGCGCGTATGCGGGGATAGCAGCAGCGCTGATTGGCGATGCATCCAGGAACCAGTGGAAGGCGATGACATTCACGGTAAATGGTGCAAGCAGCACCGCAGCAAGAGCCGTGCGGTTCATGATAACGAGCACTGCAGAGATCAAACAATCGAGTGTGATGAGGGGCATCATGTATCCACTATTCATGAGTGCCGAGATGAATGCCCATCCCTCGGGGGTGTACATGTCTTCTGTGGGAGCAGGCAGGAGACCGAGTGCACCTACAACAGGCATGAGGAGAAGGAGCACCAAGAGAATTCGCAAAACAATGGTGAGAATTTTCATAGAGGGAAAAGGAAGAGTGCTTTTAGTTTAGCAGGAAAAACAGAACATGTTTTTGAGGGCATAGACGAAGGCCTGCATGATCTGCTTCAATGTACTCTTTTCGTTTTCCTCTGCTGTATCCGGCTCTTCACTCGATTGCGACGAAGAGGAAGAAATGATCTCAACCTCAGCAAGGCCAGGTTCTGAACTTTGTACAGTTCCACCCTGCGTACTTTTCGGGATATTAGGTGAACCTGAGGACGCACTGGAGGCGGAAGAGGGGACACTCCAGTACCCTCCCTCCAAGTTCGAGCTTGCGCTAGATGCACTCTCCATCGGTGCATCCTGATAGGGGATGAGCGGCGCTCCGCCTGAGGGTTTATCCACGCACTGCCCTGGGTAGATTGCATCGATGAGTGAGGAACAGATTTTTGGGCTCGCGCAATCACTCGGGGAGTAGCAGAGCGTTGCCGCAAGCGCAGTTGCGGGGAGAAAAAAGAGGATGAAGAGAGCGTATCGCATCGAACACAGGATATCGTGCGAGATAAACGATGGCTACTCATTACTCTCCGATTCTTCTCCTTCCTCTTCATCATCGACTCCTCCAAGCGTCAAAAGCTTTTTTCCTTCTTCCTGATGCTGAATGTACACCGCTTGATCGCGGAGGCGATCAATATTGCGGAGCAGGAAGTACGACGTAAGTTGCTCTGTTTTAAGCTCTGGCGTTCCCTCCTCTGCTTCTCCAAAGAGATTCGTTGAGCGGTTCGCAAACAGAAAGAGAGTGGAGAACACTCCCATGAGGAGCAGGGCAACCCCGGTGAAGGCAATCGGCTTCTTCATGATGTGGGGAAGCTTTCGGAAATACGCATCAAGAGATCCTCGAGCGATGCGATGAACACTTCAAACTCCTCGGCATTCATCGGCTCATTGGCCTTTGTAAGGAGTGCCGCGCTCTCCTCTGTGAATCCGTGGGTCGCGATACCATTCTGCTCTAGGTCCTGGAGGTACGCATGGAGCTTCCTCAGGAGTTCCTTTGCATTTACGAGGATAACCTCGTGATCGACCGGCTTTGCATGAGAGAGCAGCTTTTCTGCAAATGCATCGAACGTCGCAAACCATGCAGTGAGCTCCTGATTCCCGGAGATTGAACGAGCACGTAATTCTAGATCTGTGAGCTCTTTCCGCAGGCTATTTGCAGAGAACCCATCCACAAGAATATCGATCGCATCTTTTAATTCCTCCAGGAATTTTTGAGCACTCCAGAGGTACACCTCGATCGTGAGTCCGCCTTCCACGGGGAAAATTCTCTCCTCTGCCTCCTTGAGTGCGCGGAAGAAAGTTTTCCGCTCTTCCTCTGTCTCCGCTGCCTGCGATTGCCGCAAGAGGTTCTGCACGATACCGCGGATCTCCTCTGCCTTTACAGGGCTCGTGCGTGCAATGCGATCCGCATTTGCTGCAAGGGAAGTGAGGTAAATCCGGGTTCGCACCATGAGCGCATCCTCTGGTGTTCTTACAGATGAGGCATCACGTGTGAGGCGTTCCTGCCATCCTAATCCAAAGTAGCTTGCTGCGTGCGCATAGAACTCGTCAGGTTTTCCCTGGAGTGCCAGGAGATCGGTGAGCTCAACTGGCACCGGAGCACCCTGGGATTCGAGCGAGCGGATAATGGTCTTCATTGCGGGAGCCGCGATGTTCTCGATAAAGAGAATCTGAGTCTGATCGGGTGGCGCATCCTGAGCAGCGACACGAAGAAGCGAATGGGCTGAAATGAGAGTGAGTGCCGTGAAGATGGCAAGAATTGTTCTCATGGGCTTCCGAAAGCAGCATACCGGAACTTTGGGTAGAATCTCCCGCGTATGGACTCTCTTTCGACGAATGATATCCGCAGTGCGTACCTCCAATTCTTTGAGAAGAAGGGGCATGCTGTGATCAAGAGTGCATCACTCCTCCCGGAGAACGATCCCACTACGCTCTTCACGGGTTCCGGCATGCAGCCGATGCTCCCTTATTTGCTCGGCGAAAAACATCCGCTTGGCGTGAGGATCGCAGATAGTCAGAAATCATTCCGGAGTCAGGATATTGAGGAAGTAGGGGATAACAGACACACCACATTCTTCGAGATGCTCGGGAACTGGTCACTCGGAGATTATTTTAAGGAGGAGCAAATCCCCTGGATGTTTGAGTTCCTCACGGAAAAGTTGGGACTCGATCCGAAGCGCATCTTCGTAACAGTATTCCGTGGCAATAGCATCATTCCGCGTGATGATGTTTCGGTCCAAGTATGGGAGGAAGTATTTAAGAAGGCAGGCATCGAAGCGAGCTCTGTGGATTTAGCGGAAGATGCTGGGCTGCAGGGAGGACGAATCTTCTACTACGATGAGACCAAAAACTGGTGGAGCCGCACGGGAGCGCCAGCCACGATGCCAATCGGGGAACCAGGGGGTCCGGATTCCGAGATGTTCTTCGATTTTGGCGAAGAGAGAAAGATTCATGAGCGCTCTGCGTGGAAGGATCGTCCCTGCCATGTGAACTGCGATTGCGGGAGGTTCCTGGAGATCGGTAATAACGTCTTCATGGAGTACATTCACACCGCAAAAGGATTCGAAAAATTGAAGCAGCGAAACGTCGATTTTGGCGGAGGGCTCGAACGCATGGCAGCAGCGCTCATCGATGATCCGGATGTTTTTAAAATCGATCTCTTCACCCCCATGCGTGAGCTCCTCCAAGAGCTCTCGGGGAAAACGTATGGCAAGAGTGAGCAGGATCTCCGTGCATTTCGTGTCATCCTCGATCACCTGCGCGGTGCTACGTTCCTGATTGCGGATGGCGCTCCCCCAAGTAACCGCGATCAGGGGTACTTCACACGGAGGATGATTCGGCGCTCTATCCGCTTTGCGGGAATCCTCGGTATTACCGAAAAATTCTGTGCCCAAGTTTCGGAAGCTGTCATCAAGAGCTACGGCGATGCGTACCCGGAGCTCCAGAAAAAAAAGCAGGAGATCTCAGCAATTCTTACGGAGGAAGAGGAACAGTTCCAAAAAACCTTAGTGCGTGGAGAAAGAGAGCTTGGGGATTATCTCAAAAAAGAGAAAACACTCGATGGTGCAAAGGCCTTCTACTTCTTCGAGACCTATGGATTTCCACTCGAGCTCACGGAGGAACTTGCAAAAGAAAATGGTATCCCAATCACAAACCCCGAGGGGTTTACGAGTGCCAGGGAAATGCATCAGGAGAAGAGTAGAGAAGGAGCTACGGGGAAATTTGCAGGCGGTCTTGCAGATCACTCTGCAGAGACTACGAAGCTCCACACCGCAACACACCTCCTCAATGCGGCTCTCCGCCGGGTGCTTGGTACCCACATTCAGCAGAAAGGCTCAAACATCACGCAGGAGCGGCTTCGCTTTGATTTTAATCATCCGGAAAAGATGACAGGGGAGCAGATCAAAGAGGCAGAGCGCCTTGTGAACGAAGCGATCAAAGCGGATTTCCCGGTTATGTACCACCTTACGACAGTGGAAGGCGCAAAGAAGGAAGGGGCGATCGGAGTCTTTGATGATCGCTATGCTTCGATGGCACTCAGCACAGGTGGATCCGAGGTGAAGGTCTATCAAGTGGGTGATGGGAGTTTTAGTAAAGAGATCTGCGGCGGTCCGCATGTTGCACGCACGGGTATGATCGGATCATTCAAAATTCAAAAAGAGGAGAGCTCTTCCTCCGGAGTGCGCCGTATCAAAGCGGTGGTAGCTGGAGGACCGAAAGAGATTGAAGTAGCCAGGGAAAGCACTAAATCCTAAGCACCAAATCCTAAAGAAGCACTAAGCCCTAAAAGGTGATATTCTTGCTCTCCATGATCCAAGGACTAATCTCTTCTTTGCTCTATTATTCAGAAACATGAATAGAACCCAATATATTTTAGGATTTAGGATTTTTGGTTTTTTTAGTGCTTGGTGCTTAGTACTTGGGATTTTTACCTTAACTTCTCTCTTTTTTCCTCAAAAGACCTGGGCAAAAGCTGGGGAAATCTATGAGGATTGGACGTTCCGGGATGAGGAGGATATCCGTGCCTGGAGCTACAAGGGTATGGAGGAGGCAGCACTCACAGATGAGGGTCTCCAGTTTGATATTCAGGCAAATGCGACGATGTTCCGGGCGCTCCCGGAAGGGTTCCACCAACATGTTGATGCAATCGAACTCTCGTTCGATGCGATGACGCTCAAAGAGGTTGCACTCCTCTTCCTCACATTCGATGACGAGGGAAAGATTGTGAGGCGCTTCCGCATGAGTTTTCTGGATATGGCAGATGGTCCAGTGCACCAGTACATTCCACTTGAGTTCTACCGGAGGGAGGTGGAAAAGACGGAGGTACTTGCGATGGTGTACGAAGGTTCTGCGCAGGATGTAACCTTCGATGGGATTCGATTCATCCACTACTCCCTCTTCGAAAAGCTGATCGGGGCATGGAAGAGTTTCTGGAACATGCAATCTTTCCAACCCTTCACGATCAACATTCTCCATGGACCTGTGATTGTGAAGGATCGAGGGCCATTTTCGCTCCGAGAAGATCAGCGAGTGATGGCGCTATCGGCGAATGCGTACTTCCTGGTGGGCATTGCACTTTTTGGCTTGGCGATGCTCTTTATTGCACTCTACCGCGTTCGGATGAAGCGTGAATCCTGGGAGAATGTTCGCCTCTCCTCTCTCCGTGTTTTCCTTGGTACGGTGTTCGCACTCTGGCTCTTCTACGATCTTCGGATGGGTATGGAATTTCTCCAAAACGTTGCGCATGATCACTTCTCCTTTGTCATTGCAGAAGAAAGAGAGAAGGAATTCCGCGATGTGGGGAAGTTCCCCGAGTTCATCGCGTTTGCAAAGCCCTACCTCAAGGATGTTCCGCTCTATGAATTCTTCACCGCGGAGCGCTGGCCATTTTTTGGCATGATGCGTTACGAAACGTACCCCGCCAAACCAAATCCCGGCGAGCCACTTGCCGATATCTGGGTCATCTTCAATCGCAGAGATATGGGGGTGGATACAGAGAACAGACTCACACTCTCGGGTAATCCAATCACTCTACCAGGCACAGTGCTTGCGCGCTTTGATGTCTCCTCATTCATCTTCCGCGGTCAATACGCCAAATGATGATCCTCTCTACCCTCCTCGCGCTCCTTGTCTTCCCCTTAGAAGGGATGCTCGCACTGCGGCTCGTGATGAAGAAGAAATCAATCCTCTCTCTGCTCGAGCATATTGCCTATGGATTTCTCCTCGGCGGGGCTTTAAGCGCGTTTCTCCTCTTTTGGGCGATGCTCTTTGGTTTACCTCTCACGTTTGTAGGATTTGCTATAGGACATTTCGTTCTCATTCTCCTTCTCCTCATTTTTTCGTTCATGAGATTTGGCATAAAGGATATTTTCCCTCGCTCAACGTTCCTTCCTTTAGAGCCCTCTGAGTCTCGCCGCCCTTCGCGTTTCCTCTCCTTTATTCTGGCATGGCTCATCGTGTGGACTGCCGTAAAGATTGTTGCGGGAGGATACGATCTCTTCGTCACTCCTGCCTTCTACAACGATATCCACGCAAACTGGAACATGCGTGCGAAGGTCTTCTACACGAATGAATCCCTGCTTCTCAATCGCCCTGTTTCAGACGAGTTCTTCTTCGGTGGCCGCGTACCGAGCTACCCGCTCACCGTGTACTTTGCGAAGGTCTGGATCGCGCAAGCCGTAGGATCGTGGCACGAAGGAGCAGTTGATAGCATCCACCTTCTCTGGTTCTTCTCGCTCCTTGCAATCTTCTTTGTGGCGCTGCGGAGGGAGCTTGGGCAGATGTGGGCAGTGATTGGCACCTTCACAATTGTGAGCATCCCACTCCTCCTGATCCATGGAGTGAATGCGTACACGGATGTGCTGATGGCGGCGCACCTCTTTGCCGTGCTCTATGCGTTCTACCGATGGATGATTACGGAGGATCAATCTGAGCGCTCTGAATGGCTCAAGATTTTTGCTGTGATGACCGCCGCCATGCTCTTTGTGAAGAACGAAGCACTTCTCATTTTTCTCCCTCCCATTGCCCTCCTCTTTTTCATTGCTCTTCTCCCCTGGAAGAAGCGTACAACGGGGAGAGCAGGATTCTTTTCTACTCTCAGCCTGCGTATTGCTGCAGCTCTCCAGAACCGCGATCTTTGGCTATGGGTTGGATGCGTCTCTCTTGTCCTCCTCCCCTGGACCCTCTTTAAGATTACCCATGGGCTCACCTTTGGGAATGCGACCGAGGTCTCAAGACTTACCCTCACGCCGAATCCCGAGGTTATTCGTGCGGTGGAGGGGGATCTCCTCTACACCGGGAGCTACCTCCTCTTCTTCCCGCTCTTCCTCCTCCTGCTCGCTATTGGTCTCCGTCCTCTGCGATCAAAAGCGGTAACACTCCTCACATGCTTCTTTCTCATTGTGCTCGTGGGAGAGTTCTGCATTTACTGGCTCACGCCGCTCTCTGTGGAGGCAATTCAGCATACGGGATTCGGGAGGGGAATGATCCATATCCTGCCAATTGGTGTTTTTGTGAGTACAGTGATTTTGGCAAGACTCTTTGCGTCCGATACTGCTCACATATCGCGAGGAGAGAAAAAATCATGAAATTTGGCGTGCAGAATTCCGCCGGAAACTCAAAAATGTTTGTCTCTTTGAACAGAAATACTCTTCGAACGAATGGAGAGGTTGCGTAAAGGGAAAGTTGTGGCTTTCCCGAAAAAAAGAGCATATCTTGTATTGGTTGCTTTCTACGAGACACAAGATATTGTGTGGATAGAAAGTTTTTCTCTCGGTGAAGCCCTAAAGAATCACCGTTTTCTCTCTCCTTTTCCTTCCCATGAACCCCGCCGCTTTCCCTTCGAAGAGTGTTCCAAGTGATATCCCTATGGTGAATGCTCCAGCAGGGAAAAAAGGGCACCAGGGAATCGAGGGAGATACGTGGCAGGCGAGCCGAGGTCTTCGAATTCCCCGTGTCTTCACCACTCCCGGGAGTGATCCCTTAGAGGAAGTTCGCTACGAGAAGCGTACGAGCAAGATTGTGAATACGAATGGCTCCGTTGTGTTCGAGATGGAGGGGGCAGAGATCCCCGCGAATTGGTCACAGGTTGCAACGGACATCATGGTGAGCAAGTACTTTCGAAAAGCAGAAGTGCCACAGGAGGATGAGCGGGGAAACATTCTCAAAGATGAAAAGGGGAATGTGATCACTGGCCCCGAGCGCTCTGCAAAGCAGGTGATCCGACGGCTCGCCGGGTGCTGGAGGTTCTGGGGCGAGAAGTACGACTACTTTGATACCGTGCAGGATGCGCAGGCGTTCGAGGATGAGCTTAAGTACATGCTCGTGCACCAGATGGCTGCCCCAAATAGTCCTCAGTGGTTCAATACCGGTCTTCACCATGCCTATGGCATCACCGGGCCGGCGCAGGGGCACTACTACGCTGATCCCGTGACGGGAGTCGTAAAGCAGAGCACCGATGCCTACACGCATCCTCAGCCCCATGCCTGCTTCATTCAGTCAGTGCAGGACGATATGGTGAACCCGGGCGGTATCATGGATTTGTGGGTGCGGGAGGCACGCCTCTTTAAGTATGGATCTGGTACCGGCACCAACTTCTCGGAGCTCCGTGGATCGGGAGAATCCCTCTCTGGCGGGGGGAAAAGCTCCGGGCTCATGTCATTCCTCAAAATTGGTGATCGTGCGGCGGGGGCGGTCAAATCTGGTGGCACGACGAGACGTGCAGCGAAGATGGTGTGCCTGGATCTCGATCATCCGGATATCGAGGAGTTCATCAACTGGAAGGTGAAGGAAGAAAAGAAAGTCGCCGCGATGAGGGATTCTGGATACTCCACCGATTTTAACGGTGAAGCATATCAAACGGTCTCCGGTCAGAACTCCAATAACTCTGTGCGCGTGCCGCACGCATTCTTCCAGGCACTCGAACAGGATAGCGATTGGGATCTCTACTTCCGCACCGAGCGACGCAAGGCAAAGGCAGAAGGCCGAAATCCTGCCCCCTCCAAAACTCTCAAGGCGAGAACTCTTTGGGAGCAGATTGGCTATGCCGCATGGATCTGTGCGGATCCTGGGGTCCAGTACGATACGACGATCAACGATTGGCACACCTGCCCGGAGGATGGCTCCATCCGTGCCAGTAACCCGTGCAGTGAATACATGTTCCTCGATAACACGGCATGTAATTTAGCCTCGCTCAACCTCCTCACATTCTGCTCTTCCCCCCGTCCCGGGAGAATCGGGAGCTCCGGTAAGGCACCGATGGAGTTTGATATCGAAGGGTTCCGCCATGCGGTACGCCTCTGGACCATCGTGCTCGAAGTTTCCGTCCTCATGGCGCAGTTCCCAAGTGAGGAAATTGCGAGACTTAGCTACATGTTCCGCACCCTCGGTCTTGGCTACGCCAACATTGGCGCCATGCTCATGCAGATGGGGATTCCCTACGATTCACCAAAGGCTCGTGCAATGGCAGGAGCCATCACTGCAATCCTCACCGGGGATTCCTACATTCAATCGGCCCGCATGGCCGAGGTGCTTGGAGCTTTCCCGGGGTTCGAGCGGAACCGCAGCCACATGCTCCGCGTGATCCGTAACCACAGGCGCGCTGCGTTTGATGCCCCACCTCACGAGTACGAAGGGCTCCATGTGATCCCTGTGGGGATCGATCAGAAGGCCTGCCCAGCGAACCTCCTCAAAGCTGCACACGAATCCTGGGATGAGGCCGTGGAGCTTGGCGAGAAGTTTGGCTACCGCAATGCCCAGACCACAGTCATTGCGCCCACCGGAACCATCGGACTCCTTATGGATTGCGATACCACGGGTGTGGAACCGGATTTCGCTCTCGTTAAATTTAAGAAGCTCGCTGGTGGCGGCTACATGAAGATTGCAAACCAGTCTGTGCGCCCGGCACTCCTCGCGCTCGGCTACACGGAGGAGCAAGTGAAGGAAATCATGCGCTACATTCTTGGATCACTCTCCCTTGCTGATGCACCACACCTCAATCACGAAGCTCTCAAGGACAAAGGATTCACTCCGGAGGATATCCGGAAAATCGAATCACAACTCCCACAGGTCTTTGAGCTCTCCTTTGCATTCAACCGCTGGACTCTTGGCGAGGATGCCCTCCGGCGCCTTGGATTTACTCCTGAGCAATACGATGATCCTGAGTTCAACATGCTCCGGGCTCTCTCGTTCACGCAGAAGGAGATCGAATCTGCAAATGAGCATGTCTGTGGTCGCATGACGATCGAGGGTGCACCGTACCTCCGCGAGGAGCACCTCCCTGTCTTCGATTGCGCTAACACATGCGGAAAAACTGGAAAGCGCTACATCGAACCTGAGGGGCATATTCGCATGATGGCGGCGACGCAGCCTTTCATCTCCGGTGCAATCAGTAAGACGATCAACCTGCCAAACGATGCCACGGTCGAAGATATCAAAAATTGCTATCTCCTTAGCTGGAAGCTCGGACTCAAGGCGAACGCGCTCTACCGCGATGGATGTAAATTGAGTCAGCCGCTCTCTACGAAGAGTGACTCAAAAGAATCCTCGGAGAGTAAGAAGGAAGTAAAAGTGGAAATTAAGGAGCGCATCGTCATCAAGGAGGTCCCGCGGCGGCGCAAACTCCCCGATGAGCGCCACAGTGTGACGCACAAGTTCACCGTAGCAGGGCACGAGGGGTACATTCACGTCGGGATGTACGAGGATAGTGCTCCGGGCGAAATCTTCATCAAGATGAGTAAAGAGGGGACCACGCTCTCCGGCGTGATGGATGCACTCGCGCTCTCCCTCAGCATGAACCTGCAGTACGGGGTGCCGCTCGAAGTCCTCTGCCAGAAGCTCGTGGGTGCCCGTTTTGAACCGATGGGAGTGACCACGAATAAGGAGATCCCGCGTGTCACCAGTATGATGGATTACCTCGGGCGTTGGCTCGCGCTCAAGTTCCTCACCAAGGAGAAAGCCAAGCACTTCCACAATGCGGAACTCGTGGATACCGCGTATTCCACCGGTACTAAGAGTAGGGATGCCTTTGCCATGCGCTTACCCGTCATGGATGAGGGCACAGAAGCTCCAGTGAATATGGAGGAGTTCCTTGCAGGGGAGAAGAGTGTCGCTCTGGAAGAGGCGGTGCAAGATGCAGCGAGCGCACCGAATAAAATCGAGGTCGCCCGTCAGCAGGGCTACACCGGTTCCATGTGCTCAGGTTGCGGGAGCTTTAAGGTAAAGCGAAACGGCTCCTGCGAGGTGTGCCTGGATTGCGGTGCGACTTCTGGGTGTAGCTGAAGGAAGAGCTCACCGTATCTTATCCATAAGATCTCCACTTGAATCTTTGAGATCTCTATCTTCCATCTGCAAAGCAGCGCATCCTCTTTCTGCTGCCCGTTGCAGTTGTCCAATACGCAGTTCTACCGGTTCCGAATTAATTGTTACGCTTGAAATTCTACTCTCCAGTGAATCGTAATCGAATCTGTCTGCTCTATCATCGGAGAGACCAAGCGTACGACTGCCTTCCGGATCTTCGAGGAGATCACGACGTCTGAGAATAGAAGCCATAGAGGAGAAGAGGGAAAAAGTTTACGCCATTATCTACTTGGCCATCATTGTGTCAACGATTTTCTGTCATTTTGTAACAGTACAACAGCTCCCCGTGGCTTTGGCAAAATGAAGGCTTCTGCTACACTCATCCTCTAGGATGTACCCCCTCTCCCCCCTCGATGGCCGCTACCAGAAGAAGGTTGCGGTGCTTTCGCCGTACTTTAGTGAGGAAGCGCTGATGAAGGCGCGTGTAGAGGTCGAAATCCTCTATTTCCTGGCACTCGCAGAGGAGCGCAGGGTGAGCGAATTGAAGCGGGTTTCTGCAAGTGATCGCGCAAAACTCATGAAGATCATCGATCAATTTGGGGCAAAAGATCTCGCGCAGATCGCAAATTTTGAGCAGAAGACGAATCACGATGTAAAAGCTGTGGAGTACTACCTCCGCAAAAAATTCCAATCGATGCCGGGACTGCGTAAATCACTCGCCTTCGTTCACTTCGGTCTCACGAGCGAAGACGTGAACAATTTGGCCTATGGCATCCTCATCATGCGGGCACTCAAGGAAGTGCTCAAGCCCGAGCTCAAAGCGATCCTTGCAGAGCTTGGCGGTATGGGGAGGAGGTGGAAGAAGACAGAGCTCTTAAGCCTCACACATGGGCAACCTGCAACACCAACAACTGTAGGGAAGGAGTTCCTCGTCTTCCACGAGCGCTTGAACCGCCAAATTGCAGAGCTTTATGGCTTTACGATGTGTGGGAAATTAGGAGGGGCTGTAGGGAACTTCTCTGCGCACAGAGCAGCGTATCCGGAAGTAAACTGGGAGGCATTCGGACGAAAATTCGTGCGATCACTTGGCCTTGTGCCACTCCGCTACACCACGCAAATTAATCCCCATGATGATCTTGCGGAACTCTCGCATCTCTTTGCTCGCATCAATACAATCCTCCTCGATCTCTCGCGTGATCTCTGGTCCTACATCTCACGTGGGATCTTTACGCAGAAGAAAGTAGGAAGTGAAGTTGGATCCTCCACCATGCCGCACAAGGTGAACCCGATCGACTTCGAAAACGCAGAGGGGAATTTAGGTGTGAGCTCTGCACTCTTCCTCCACTTTGCAGAAAAACTTCCAGTTTCGCGCCTCCAGCGCGATCTCAGTGATTCCACGGTGCAGAGGAATGTGGGTGTTGCCTTCGGGCACCATCTCCTCTCGCTCCAATCCCTTAAAAGAGGCTTCTCGAAGCTCCAAATGAATCCCGAGAGAATCCGAGAGGAACTTGACGCACATCCGGAGGTTTTGGCCGAGGCGATCCAAACTGTGATGCGGAAGAATGGGATTTTGGATGCCTATGAGCAAATGAAGAAGTTAACGAGGGGGGAGGCGGTGACGAAGAAAAAGCTGCGAGAATTCATTCAGCAGATTTCACTCCCGAAACAGGAGAGGGAGCAGCTACTGAAGTTGTTGTAGCTTCACATAATTTGCGCAATTCATTCGTCACGTGCTGAAGAGCCTGATCCGGTTTCATATTTGCCGTATTCGAGGAGCAATCGAATGCAAAATCCTCAAGCTCCCTATCGTCGACTCCGGCAAGAGGGGAAAGATCCGAAACAGCCTTCCCAAGAGTATCTCGATATCTTTCTCTTAAACCACGGAGAACAGCCTTGCCAAAGACAGGCTCGATTTCTTGGGGAAACAGCGCATCTATGAGTCGATCGAGCTGATCAACTGGTTCAATGTCCATAGAATCAGCATTGTCTCCTCTCCAATTGCCGAAGCTTGTTCGTGCTTCCAATTCGAGCTCTGGGGTAAATTGGAATGAATCCATGAGGGGAAAAGGGAAATGGGTAAATAAAAAACTCCCTCTTGCTTTCGCGTGGGGGGAGAAAAGTTTAGATCAGCTTCATCCCTCTCACGCGGAGCGCGAGATAATAATGATGCTGAAAATAATGTTTCGACCGGACATACTAAGCGTTATTTTACGCGGGAGAATGGCTTCGTCAAGCTCCGCTTATGACACCGAGAAACGCACGTACGTCTTCACTTTTGCATCTCCTAAGTACTTCTCCACGCTCATCGATTGATCCTTGGCAAAGGGCTGCTTCACAAGTGCTGATTCCTCCCTAAACTTCTTCTCCTTCCCGATCATGATCTTATCGTGCATGGCTTCGGGCTTGCCTTCTTTTTTGAGTTGCTCGCGCCAGATCTCCTTCTCCTTCTCCACGGATTCTGCCGAAACTTCTTCCGGACTCATCACAGAAGGCGCCATAGCAGCTGCATGCATCGCAACATCTTTTGCTTTTATTTCGTCACCACCCTCAAGGGCGATCACGACGCCAATCTTGCTATTACTATGCACGTAGGTGCCGAGCGTTCCTCCTTCGATCACCTTAAGATCGTAGAGTGTGACGTTCTCTCCCAACTTATTCACGAGATCCGGCATGATGCTCTCTGCGTGCTTTTTTGCGGCATCAGGACCCTTTTCGAGTGCCATCACGGCGAGAGCCTTCCCCGCATTCTGGAAATCATCCCCACGTGCCACAAAGTCCGTTTCGCATGCGAGGTGCACGATAGCTGCCTTTCCGCCTTTGCTCTCGATGAAGATGCTGCCCTCACTCTGATCTCGCTCCGCCTTCTTTACAGCTTGTGCCTGGCCACGCTTCCTTAGAATCTCGATTGCCTTCTCCTCATTCCCATTTGCTTCCTCCAGTGCGCTCTTTACTGCCATCAATCCAACGCCTGTGCGCTTGCGGAGAGAGGAAACCTGTTCTGCTGTGATTGGCATGGGAGAAGGGGGAAGAGACGAACGGAAACGGATCAGACACCAACGAGGATCATTGGCTCATCGGGGTTGTGCTGTGGTTTTTTAACTTCTTGCGGAGCCGCTGGAGCCTCGCGTGGGGTTTCCATGAGTGCTTCCTTTGCGGTTTGCAGGATCAGCATCACAGAACCCGCTGCATCATCGTTTGCGGGGATCGCGACTTTAAAGAGATCAGGATCAGCATTGCTATCGCAGATGCCAAACACGGGAATCCCGGCGATGTTTGCTTCCCGCACGGAGATCACATCGCGCACCGCATCCACCACAAAGAGTGCATCAGGGAGGCCCGTCATGCCTGCAACTCCAGAGAGCGCGCGCTCCAACTTCAGGAGTTTTTTTCGGAGATTGAGTTGTTCCTTCTTCGTGTACTTTTCCACTTCCCCGGTTTTAAATTGTCGCTCCAGATCCAGGTAGTAGCGGATTCTGCGGCTGATTGTTTTCCAGTTTGTGAGGAGCCCGGGGATCCACTTCTTCGTCACAGTGGGGTGACCTGTCGTCTTCCCTAAATCCTCGAGAGCTGCGGTACTAAAAAGCTTTGTGGAGACAAACAAGATGGATTTCCCTTTCCTATGGAGCTCCATAATTTCGTTGCAGGCCTGCTCCAGCTTTTTCCTGGTCTGCATGAGATCAAAGATGTGGACCCCTTTCTGAACGCTGTAGAGGTACGGCTTCATCTTGGGATTCCATTTTTCGCACTTGTGTCCGATGTGGCACGCAGCAGCCAGGAGCTCTGATTCAGAAGGGATAGTCATGGTGGGGAGTGGGGGAGATCCTTATTTCCTTTTCACCTCATTTCACATTGTGGAGGAACGCTGCATTGCGTCAGGACCACGTGATCAGTGAAAAGTGACAGACAAAGGGAAGGGTATGGATATTTTTTGATTCGTGCAAGAAAGAATTGAGGATTCTGGGCTATGACCCGGGATTGGCCGTACCTGAATGACGAATGGTGTTTTTTTGCGAACCAACATTGATGTCACGCCAATCCCTGTTACTCCTGCACGGATTGCCTCATAGGTAGTGTAATCCGATGACTTCTGTTCACTTTCTCACTCGCACGGGCAATCCGTGCGACCCTCTGTGTTACCATGTTTCCCTATGCCTTTTGATCCTGCCATCCAGATCCGGCGCGGAGCGTACTTGCCGCACTGGACTAAGGACGGGGCAATATATTCCATCCATTTTCGATTGGCAGATTCTATTCCCACAGCAAAACGGAAGGAATGGGAAGAAGAAAGAAAACTCCTGATGCAAAAGGGAATAGACAGCCTCACAAAAGAGGAGATGGAGAGAGTGCAGTACCTCTTCTCAGAGAAGATTGAACAGTATCTTGATGCAGGTTATGGAGCGTGTTGGTTAAAACAAGAAGCAATTGCAGCGGCTATTGCAAGACTTCTTCAGAAATTTGATGGGGATTGGTATCGGCTCTTCGCATGGTGCATCATGCCCAATCACATACACGTTGTGTTTCAACCTCTCACAAAACCTCTCCATCAAATTGTGCAGACGTGGAAGCGTGTGAGCGCACAGAAGGCAAATAAACTCCTTCGACGTTCCGGTACCTTTTGGCAGCCGGAGTATTTTGATCATCTCATCAGAGATGAGGAAAAGTTTGAGCATGCGGTCGAATACGTGTGGAAGAATCCCGATGCTGCTGGTTTCCGCGAGTGGAAATGGCGTTGGAAAGTGTGAGAGTTCGAAGTGATTGGCCGTATCTGAATAATGAATAGTGTTTTTTTGGGCGAATCAAAATTGGGATCATGCCAATCCCCGTTACTGCTACACGGATTGCCTCATAGGTAGTGTAATCCGATGACTTCTGTTCACTTTTTCACTCGCACGGGCAATCCGTGCGACCTTATCCGCGTACTCCAACATCGGGAATCAGCCCTGGTGCCACATGGAAGAGTGCCCAAATACTTCCAATAACGACCACAGAACCAATGAAGATGTTCCAAGCAGTTTTCTTGAAAGTCTCGCTCCCGGAGTGGAGAGAGTTTAGTTCGATGGGAGATGAAGAAGGAGAGTTCATTGTGCTTCTTTTCTCCACCATATCCTTAGCCTTGCCTTCATGCACTCATTTTTGGATTCATTTCCTAATTTGTACTGCTGCCGGAAAAAAGCTCCATCAAATCATCTGGAGAGATGTTCATATTTGGGAGAGTGCAAAGCTCAGGATTTTCCATAAGTTGAATCAACTCTCCTGATTCCACAAAGCGCACAAGATCATCTTCGAGTGGGAGAATGTTACATACTTTCATAAATTCTATTCCCCCAGGAAGATCACCCAGTTTGAATTCTGTGTTCCGAGCTCCTGCGCGCTCTCTTTTTTCAGCTTCTTGCCTTGCTCGATGTATTTTTTCTATGAATGGAGTGGGATCGAGAGCTGCAAATTTTCCTCCACGCTGCGAAAGTTCGTGTAACTTTGTTGCAATCAAGTTGGGACTGAGGCAATATTTTTGATCAGAACCTTCGAGCAAGGGTATGCCTTCCTCCGCTAAATAATCAACAGAGGGATCTGCCATAAACTCTAAACGCTCGTTCGTGTGGAGATTTGTGAGTGCGAGTGACACATCGCAGCCCCCTTTTCTCTTTCTCGTTTTTTCGATAGAGAAGCACACAGCTACGGGGGTCTTGCATTTTGTGTAATAGTAATACGCAGCACCCGTATCTCCCGAAATATTTTTCCCGGTTATTGACATTGTGGGATGGATGCGTGTGCAATGGAAGCCGTGGAGGCCTGGGAGATCTTCAGCATTCAGATGCCGAGTGATACCAAGATGATTGCGCAATTCGTCGTACAATCCTGAGCGCAGCTCAAGAAGTTCCACAAAATACCCCTCTCGGAGCTGACCTTCCCTCATTCGTCTGACAATTCCTCTTCTTCCTCGCAAACTCTTCTTTTCGAAAAACGGCTCATCGAGAGGCTCTGATGGTTCATCTGTTTCGGGCAAACGCCTTCGCACTTCTCGAATGAGGTCTGGAACGGCGTGGATCTCTACAGATGTTCCCGAACATATCTCTATGGCTTCGTTTCTGCTTTCATCAATGAGTTCACTGAGAGTCTGAAGGACCTCTAATTTTATTACATCTTCCAATGCATCAAACTTTTGAAGATGTCCCTTGAGTTCTTCTAGTTTCATCGCTGTTTTGGAATAAATTATCGGAGTGCGACAGTTTCGACTTCCGTCGCGTGCACTAAGTATCTCTGCTTGATGCCATCGCGGGGCCAGCAAGTGTAGAGAATGAGTTCGTTTGTTCCATCATCATTAAAGGGACTCACATCTTTGGCATCGATGACCTGCTTTTTACTCACCTCATACACATGCAAGCTACCCTCGTAGGTTACATAGACCCGTTCGCCTGTAGTGAGCTCATTAATCTTCCGGAATACCTTGGTGTACTCCGAAACGTCCCAAGGGTAGCCCGAACTATGACCGTAGATCATGGTTTTTCCTGGGTTCCCTGGGTATGCAAAGAGGTGCCCGAGGCCGCCTTGGAGTGGTGCGAGGATTCCTTCCTTACTGAAGGGATCGGCTGGATGACCTACTGCAACATCCAGAATATCGAGTGAGGGGATGGAAATTGCAAATTCCTTCTGTGATGCATACTCATGCTGGATCGGAAGTGGTGCAACAGGCCCGTACGTCGTCTGGGGTGGTGGCAGAGTGAGCGAGAAGGCATCACTTGGCTCAAAGGGGAGAGGGATGATGGAGAAGGGGACGGGGCTAGGGCTGGGGCTGGGGTCTGAAAATATTGGAAGAGGTGTGAGTGGAATATTTTGAGCAATATCTGAGGGAGAGTCCTGG
>Ga0209542_10002672_pt1 | contig 39483 bp, 46 predicted proteins | sample RifCSPhighO2_01_FD_184028 | JGI IMG/M metagenome (GOLD analysis project Ga0209542, IMG submission 184028) | Soil microbial communities from Rifle, Colorado - Rifle CSP2_plank highO2_0.1 (SPAdes) (version 2) | ecosystem: Environmental > Terrestrial > Deep subsurface > Rock core/Sediment ... | reverse complement strand
AATTCTTCAGAATCCGCCTTTACAAAACAAAAAAAAGAGCTCTAACCCTCTTTTCTCGAAAACTTCTTCTTTTCACAAAAGAACTCTCCACAATCAACATAACTATATCACACTGATCATTTAGATTAGGCCTCACTTCCTTTTTTAGCCCTTCTAAAATTTCCTACTACAATTAATCTCTATGTTCCAGCCACCAAAAATTAATAAATCTCATTAAGATAAAATGATGATGGTGATCCGAGAGCTTCCTTATAATCCTCCTGAAGGAGAAACTAGTGCACTTACAGGTCCAGTCACCCACAAATTTAGTATTAGTGGGCATCAGGGTTATTTTACCGTATCCTATGAACAAGGGATTCCCACAGAACTTAGCATTACTATGTCCAGAGAAGGCAGTCAAATAAGCGGGCTACTCGATGCAATCTCCTCTACAGCAACCCTCGCCTTACAACACCAAGTCCCTCTAGAAAAAATAATAGGCCTCTGGAAAGACACAAGATTCCCCCCTTCAGGTTTTACTGGAAATCCTGAAATCCCTAAAGCAACATCCATTCTTGATTACTGCGCATGTTACCTAGAAAAAACTTACCTAGAACCAGCTAAAAAACAAACTGACACTTTAGAAACGCCTACTCCTTAGGAAAAATCGAGTATATTGCTTTTCCAGGCAGCCTCTTTCGGAATCCAGATCTTGCTTTTTCTTTCAAAGGTCTTTCAACTGAAAAATTAATCCAAGGATCCATCCACCCTCTCGCCGTTTTCACAAGATAGTGGCCTTTAGGATACTTTTTATCCCTTCTGACAAACACTATTGTTCCATCCTTCCATCTTCTTTTTCTTTTCACGTATTTGCACTGGCACCTTTTTCCTGCACGAGCCAAAGCCTTTACAATATCCCTGCAATAAAAACCCGTTTTACCAGCATCACCCAACCCTCTGAAATATTTTCTCTTTGCGCTTTGATAATTCTCCTCACAAAGAAATGCAACACACGCAACACTACATCCTAGATAATCTTCTTGAACAACCGATCTCATTTTAAAAACTCTTTTCAAGAACCTAAAGAACTTTTCTATTTTTTGGCAGGAGATCCTTTTCCGGAAGCAGGTGCAGCAGCAACTTTCCCAGGCGATGCAGCGGCAGGAGCAGCACCAGCAGCCGCAGCCGCAGTAGCACTCGCCTCAGCAGCAGCCTTCGCCTCAGCTTTCGCCTTCGCAACCTGCCTCATCTTCTCAGACAATTCCTTCCCAAGATCTTTAAAACGAGCTTTCTTTTCAGGATCAGAAATCTCCACATTTTCAGCTTTGATCATTGTATCATACGTGCCAGCGTTCAGTTCTTTCATCATCTCAGCCGGCTCTTTTCCTTCAACAAGAATCCCCATCGAGCGACAAGAACCAATCACAGTTTTCACACCTGCTTTTACATCCTTCACAATCAGAGAATCAGCCTTCATCTTTGCAATCTTAATCACTTGCTCCATCGCAATAACACCTGCCTTATTCACATTCGGCTCACCGGATCCTTTCTCAACACCAGCCTCCTTCCCAATCAACTGAGAGACTGGAGGCGTTCCAATAGACATCGCATACTCTTTTGTCTCAGGATTCACTTCCAACTTCACAGGAACTTTCATCCCCTTGAAGATCTCTGTTCTCTTGTTAATATCCGCAACAACCTGACCAAGATTCATCTTCAGCGGGCCTAACGTGCCTCCAAGCTGAGCGCCAGCAGCAGCTTTCCCACCATCAACCATCAGCTCAACAACAATCTTCTTCGCCATAGAAAAAACGCAAGAGCCTAGGATTTATAAAACTACCTTTGCCATTTTTAAAAACTTTTCTTTTCTCCACTATAATATGGGCCAGAGAAGAACGAGACTAGAAGCTTACCTCAAGTGGAAGAGGAACAGAGAGCGGGGCATTGAAAGAAAACTCGAAAAATTTAGGCATTCACTTCTGGACGCTTGGGGCTTTCACTCTCTCCCCAAAGAAATCATTGTTTTTAATGCGATATCACACTACCGCGCCAAAGAACAGGAAGCATTTTCAAATGAGCTCCGAGAAAAAAGAAAACAATTCGCGCAAGAGACAGCAAGAGAACTTGACAAGGCACCTTTCCCTTTCTTCACAAGCCTCATTAACGATTAATGCTCATTCTCTTTTTTATTTCTTTCAAGAGAAAAGAAATGGTCATCTCCTCTAAGAATCTAGTAACACACCTGAACCAAGCAAAACCTTTACTCACCTAAATACCCCACACATCTTCTGACTAGAATTCACAAAGAGTTTCTCACCCAACCCTACCTAAAAAATATTTACTTCTCCTCTTCCTCAATCTTCGAAGACTCGTCCCCAGTCTCTCGACGAATCACCTTCACCGCGTCAAGCTTTAACGTCATTGGAATCGGGATAGCAGCCTCAAGCAACTCAACAACAACCTCCTCTTTTCCCTCATCAATTCTCTTCACCTTCGCCTTCTCACGCTTGAACGGACCAGAAATAATCTCCACAATATCACGCTCTTGAATATTCATCGGCGTCTTAATCTGCTCAATCATCGGCTCCAACTCTTTAAAATCCAACGGCTTTGGAAGGAGACCACGCGCGTAAGGAACACCCTGAAACGCGAGCTCGGCGTCCTCGCGAGACACAGCCTCAATAAAAATATAGCCGCGCATGCCATGAGGGTTCGCGAGCGCAAGCACCTCAAGGCCCCTCTTTTTAACATTCGTATCAATAAAATCCATCACTTGCTCCTCTCTATTCGCAGTCGTCCTCAGCGCAAATAGTTTTCCTTCCATTTACTTCAACCCCACTTGCCACAGCACATTAATCAGAAACCCCAACGCACCAATCGCCAAAATACCAACACCTGTAACTTTTACAATCACCTTCAACTCCTCTAACGTCGGTTTTCTTGTCACCTGCCAGACTCTTCTACACTCCACCAAGAACGAGGAGAAGCGCTGCCAATACGACGGTTTTCCTTCGAAGGTTTCCATAGTAGCTCACAACATTGATTCAAGAAAAAAAAGACAACAGCTATTTAAGCATTTTCTTCACTTCATTCTTTCAGAACCTTTATTAACAAGCCCATCATCTTGGCGCCATGTTCCAAGACACTTTCAAACAGCACAAAAACCAAGACCTCCTCGGAGACATCTACGGCCAAGACCACGCCAAGAAACAACTTCTCTCAGCGCTCCTCATGAACAGACACATCATCCTTGTCGGACCGCCAGGCATCGGAAAAACAACCCTCGCCAAGAACGTCGCAAAATTGCTCCCAACACTTGAACTCAACACGTGCAGCTTCCACTGCGACCCCAAGAAACCCTTCTGCCCAGCGTGTAAAAAACAACAGCCAGCAACAAAAGCCCTCACCGGAGAGCAACGCTTCATCAGAATCCAAGGCAGCCCAGACCTTGCTGTTGAAGATCTCCTTGGAGACATTGATCTCGTTAAGGCTCTCCACTACGGACCACTCGCACTCGAAAGCTTCACCCCGGGAAAGATCTTCAAAGCGAACAATGGCGTCTTATTTTTTGATGAGCTCAATAGATGCCCAGAAAAACTTCAAAACGCGCTGCTCCAAGTTTTGGAAGAAGGCAAAGCGAGCATCGGAAGTTACGACGTTGACTTAGAGGCAACCTTCATCACCATCGCAACCATGAATCCAGAAGACTTCTCAGGAACAGAACGCCTCTCAGAAGTGCTTCTCGACAGGTTTGACCTTATCTTTATAGGATATCCTGAAACGCTCGCCATCGAGAAAAAAATCGTTCTCACCAAGGGAGAGGCCCTCAAGGAAGTCACCTTTCCAGAGCCACTCCTCGACTTTACCTTAGCTTTCGTCCAAGACCTCAGAAGCAATGATAACCTCGAGCGCGTGCCAAGCGTCAGAGCATCACTCGGCCTCTACGAACGAGCGCAAGCAAACGCCTACCTCAGGAACTCCACATGCGTAGAAGCCCAAGACGTCCTTGACGCGTTCACCTCAGTCATCAGCCACAGGATCAGACTCAAGCCCTCAGTCAGGCACCTCATGAGCACCAAGGACTTCCTTAAAAAAGAATTCACCAGATTCCAACAAGACACAGCCAAACACCCCGAGGAAGACCCTCCCTGACATCAGCGTTGAACACCTAGAAAAAGGCGCAGAGCAACCCGGATCAATGGCCTTTGACCAAGGATTAAGCCACTCCCTCATCGAAGGAAACAAACAAATCATCGAACAAGGAAGACTCCTCGACAGCTCCATCAGCCAAGGCCTTTTCGCCTTCAACCCAGACATGCTCTTTGAAAGGCTGGTCAAGGACTACAACACCGCAGAAAAAATCTACGGAGAAACATTTCTCAGGCTTATCACGGGAGAAGAAGCAGCACCACTTAAGAAAAAACTCCCCTTCCCAGAATTCCAAAGACACCTCAAAGGCGCGATCAAACAAAAAATTCTCTCCCTCCAACAAGAAGAACTTCTCGACAAGAAGAACGCAATCACAGAACGGGGCCTTGAACTTGCGTCTCTCGTTATAACTTTAGAGGAACTTGACAGCCTCAAAGCCAAAGGTCTTGGCCAACGTAAAACCAAGAAACGGCACCACTACGGAGACAGCCAAAACACAAGACCCTACAAAAAGCATGACCGCTATCACGACCTCAACCTCAAAAAAACCGTTAAAACTGCGCTCAGAAGAAGACACACCACCCTTCACAAAGAAGACCTCGCCGTTTACGAAAGACAAGACACAGGAAAAATCCACCTTATCTACGCCTTAGACGCGTCAGGATCCATGAAAGGACAAAAACTCAGCATCTGCAAAAAAGCAGGCATCGCACTCGCCTACAAAGCACTTGAAGAAAAAGACAACGTTGGCCTTCTCGTCTTTAACTCCATTATCAGCCAGGCAATCCCCCCAACCTCGGATTTCTCTCAAATCATCAAAGCACTCAGCCATATCAAGGCACAAGCACAGACAGACATCGCAAGCGCAATCAGCAAGGCCATCGACCTGTTCCCAAGAGAAGACGTCACCAAACACCTTATCCTCATCACAGACGCAGCGCCAACAGTTGGAGAAGACCCCCTTGAGAACACGCTCACCCTCGCAGCAACCGCAGCATCCTTAGGCATTACTCTCTCTCTCATCGGCATCGATCTCAACGAACAAGAAGCAACATTCGCACAAAGGCTCACAGATATCGGCAAGGGAACACTCTCCATTATCAAAGACCTCAACGCCCTCGACAGGATCGTGCTTGAAGATTATTACACCTTAAACAGTTAGGCGTTAGTTAAACAGTTAACAACCTTTTTATATATGCTCTTTATATATTCTTTACTTTCATATGTTCCCCAACGTCAACCCAAAACACCTTGAACAAGCAATGAAAAAACTTGGCGTCAAACAAGAAATCCTCGACGCTTCAGAAGTCATCATTAAATGCGCCACCAAGAACCTTCTCATCACCAACCCCCAAGTCATCAAAGTTAACATGATGGGCCAAGAGACCTTCCAGATCACGGGCACCATCCAAGAGGCACCAAGCTTCAGCCAGGAAGATATCGCCACAGTCGCAACACAGGCACACGTTAATCAAGAAGAAGCAGCAGTAGCACTCGAAGCAACCAACGGAGACCTCGCGGAAGCCATTCTCAAGCTCCAACACCCACAACATGTATGAAGATCAAGTCGAAAGCCCAGAAGAAGAACTCAAACGCGCAGACCACCTCGTTTACGTTTCCTTAAAATACACAAGAACCTGCGACGTCATCAAGAACGCCATCAAGAGAATGATCGCGGCTTATGAGCTCGCTTTTGACGAATATCTCACCGTGAAGAAAAACCGCGAAGAACTCCCGGCCTCCACAAAAGAGAAAGCAACACTCGTCAAGGCACTCCTTGGAAACCCAGCGCGAAAATACCTCGCTCTCTACAATCACCTCAAAAAAATCGACAAAGCGGATTATGACGCCTTTGACGAATTCAGAAAAGGCGTAACCTTAAAAACCAGAACACCAATTCCTATTGAAGTCAAAATGCCAGACCTCTACGCCTACCTTGAGATCACAAAACAATTCGTCGCTTACCTCAGACAGGTCTTGAAATGAAGAAAAAAACCTCAATCATCGCGGTCGTCTCAGCCAAGGGCGGCGTCGGCAAGAGCACCACAGCAATCAACCTCGCCATGGCCTTCACCCACTTCGGCAAAGACACCACTCTTGTGGACGCGAACCTCATCACCCCAAACATCGGCGTTTACCTCGGCGTCCCCATCCTTCCAATAACACTGCATGACGCTCTCAAAGGAAAAAAGCCCATCACAAAGGCAGTCTACCTCCACAAGACAGGAACAAAAATCGTTCCAGCAAGCATCTCTTTTCATGACATCAAGAAGGTAAACCACGACAACCTTCCAGAATGCCTCAACAAACTCAAAGGAACAACAGACATCCTGCTCTTGGACACACCAGCAGGCCTCGCCAAAGAAACGATCATCCCCTTAAAAGCAGCAGACGACGCGCTTATCATCACCAACCCAGAAATGCCCTCACTCACAGACGCGCTCAAAACAGTCAAACTCTGCCAAGAACTCAAAAAAAATATTCTCGGGGTCGTCGTGACAAAAACCAACTCTAAAAACGAAGACCTTTCCATCAAAGACATCGAAGCCATGCTTGAGCTAGAAGTCATCGGCATCATACCAGAAGACAGAGCAGTCAAACACGCACAAACAAAAAAAGACGCAGTCTTCAACACCCACCCTGAAAGCGCAGCAGCGCTCCAATACAAGAAGCTGGCAGCACATCTCTTAGGAGTATCTTATCATACGACCCTTCCAGAACAATCACTTTTAGACCTTGTCTTAAAATTTTTTAATATTAAAGAGTGAAAATTTTAACTATGGGCGATCATCAAGGAGTTCAACATTTTATTATTTTTTTAATAAAGATTTAACTCATTCAGCCTAACCTTTCTGAACTATTTTTTGGGATAACTAGTTAGTTTTAAATATAAACAAAATTTCTAAAACTTATGGCGGCCATAGTTTAGTGGTAGAACATAGGACTGTGGATCCTAGAACGCGAGTTCGATAGTAATGTACATTACCGATAGTCTCGCTGGCCGCTTTTCCCGCTCTTTTCAATTACCCGACTCTACGCTCAAACATTCGACATTCATTTCCTTAATCTTAAACCTCACGTGAAGGAACCTCTCAATAAGAGAAGCGTTTGTTCTCAGATGATCCGTAACTTGATCCGTAACAAAGCAGCCACCACCAGCCAAAGCTAAATACATCAACAACTGATCAGCAGTAAAGCGATCCGCTGTCGCATCAGAATTTACTATCTCCAAAAAACCCTTTGCGCACTCCCTTCCAACATCCTCAGCCTTCTTTCCTCTCTCACCAAGAACCGTAAATCCAAGCTTCGTGTTTTCAAACTCCCCGTTCACATGGACATAACAACCAGGGCTTAACGTTTTTTTATAGATCTCTTCAGTCAACACGTTTTTTTCCATTAAGACATTCGCCCTCACTCCTTCAGTAATCCTCGAAGCAACATCGGCTTTCTCCAACTCTTCAGAAGCAAGCGCAATTATCTCTGTTTTAAGATAACTCCCTCTCTCCAACAAGCTCAACTCTCTCAATTTTTTAACAGGATTCACTTTAAATTTAATCCTTCCACCTCCCTTCGGATAAAAACCCTCCTCAAGGATCTCAAACTCAACCTCTATTCCAGCTTTTTTTAAAAAATACAAAAACACCTCTTTGATCTCCAGCGCGGGAGGAGCTAACGGGTTCGCTGTTCCTCCCCTGACCTCAACTTCAGACTCTTTCTCAGCAAACAATAACACGGGCAGCAACGCTTGAAAAATCAACGTCGCAGAGCCAGCGCTTTGAATGTCAAACTTATACTTGCCACCCTTTACTTCCCCAGGAGTAAACTCTAACTCATTCGAACGCAAATTATTTCCTTCAACGTGAGCATCACAAATCTCCCCCATCGCGTTCACCGCAGTCAAATGCTGCAATTGCAGTCCAGGATTTTCCCTCTTTCCACGAATGTTCGTCATCTTGAAAGGAATCTTCGTGATCGCAGACAAACTCAACGCAGTACGCAACGTCTGCCCTCCAGAATATTTTCCATCAATTTCTATCATCACCCTCCCAGCCACGATATCTTTATAAATCATATTAAAAATGATATTCTGATGCACCTCGAACGACCAAAAGGAACAAGAGACTTTCCTCCAGAAGAAGAACTCCTCAAAAACACCCTCCTCGAAACCCTTACAAAAGTCTTTCAACTGTACGGCTACAACCCTATGCAAACACCAGTCTTTGAGCGCTTAGAAACTTTTACTTTAAAATACGCGGGAGGAGAAGAAATCCTCAAAGAAGTCTTCAAACTCCAGGATCAGGGAGGCAGGGATTTAGCACTCCGCTTTGACCTGACAGTTCCGCTCAGCCGCTACGTCGGCATGAACCCACAGATTAAGATGCCTTTCAAACGCTTCCAAATAGGAGAAGTCTTCAGGGACGGACCCATCAAACTCGGAAGATACAGACAGTTCATCCAATGCGACGCGGACGTCGTCGGAAGCAAGAGCCTCCTCTCAGAGGTAGAATTACTCAACTTGGGCAACGAAGTTTTTAAGAGACTCAACGTTCCAGTCGTTTTCAAAATCAACAACATCAAGGTTCTCAATGGGCTCACGCACGCAGCAGGCGTTCCAGAGGAACAAACAAGCACAATCCTCCTGACCCTTGACAAACTCGAAAAGTTCGGCACAGAATCTGTTAAACAAGAACTCGCAGCGAAGGGGCTGAACGTGGAAACAATCGAAAAGCTTCTTAGATTTTTTTTAAAAGGCGGCGACAAAACACAATTAAACTCTCTTAAGAAGATTTTACCAAATAATGAAGGTGTCACAGAACTAGCATACATCTTGAAACACGCCAAGAACACCACCTTCGAACCGAGCCTCTGCCGCGGCCTCAACTATTACACAGGAACAATCTTCGAAGGCTACTTCAAAAACTCCCAGATCAAGAGCTCCTGCTGCTCAGGGGGGCGATACGACAATCTCATCAGCAACATGCTCAACACGCCAAGAGCATATCCAGCTGTTGGCATCTCTTTTGGTTTAGATGTCATCCTTGAAGAACTGAAGACAAAAAAACACCTCAGCAAGAAAACCCTCACTCACGTTTTTATTATCCCCATCAACGCCCAAACCCACAGCCTCAGACTCGCACAACACCTCAGAAGGCAAGGCGTCAACACCGACATCGACCTCATGGGAAGGGGACCAAGCAAAAACTTAGAATATATCAACGCGCTCTCCATTCCCTACGCTCTCTTCGTCGGTTCAGACGAGATAAAAAAGAAGAAATACAAATTAAAGGACATGAAAACTGGAAAAGAACAATTACTTGGCTTTCCTTCTCTCCTTAAAAAACTCAAAAACTAGTATATTTTCCGAAAATCTTACCACAAAACATTTATACTACTTTTACTACTAAGTAGAATGGGTGTATTATGACTCTTAAAACTATAAAAATAAGCGAAGAGAATTACCGCTGGCTTGTACAACTTTCCGGAGAATTACAAAAACTCTTAGGAAAACCAGTTTCTCTAGACAAAACCCTCTACCTTCTCCATCATGGTAACCTCAAAGACCTCGCTGGAAGCTGGAAAATATCCGATAAAGAAGCAGAAACCTTTTTAAAAACACTTTCAAAAGAGTGGAAACAATGGAAAATATCTGCTTAGACACTGATATTTTAGTAGATTTTCTTCGAAACAAAAAAGAGGCCGTTGCCTTTATAGAGAGCCTTGGACCAGAAAACACGCTTTCAACAACTTACATCAATCTTTTCGAACTCTACTACGGCGCAATGCGTTCTTCATTCCGACAGCACAACCTAGAATCACTCGAAAAACTCCAACATAGACTAACTCTCCTTAATCTTTCCTCTTCCTCAGTCAAAGAAGCTGGGAGAATCTTAGCAGAACTAGAAAAAAGTGGAAATCCCATAGACTTTAGAGACCTCCTTATCGGCACCATCGCACTTGTCCACAATTTTTCACTCAAAACAAACAATACTAAACATTTCAGCAGAATCAAAGGCTTGCAGCTTATTTAATTTCACAATGAAAAAGACAATCCTCCACAAGTGGAGATGCACCGTCTGCAAAGGCGTCGAAGAATCATTTGAAAAACCAGAAAAATGCTCCTACTGCAACGCTCAATCCCATAAAATCAAACGGCTCTCTTACAGCGTCAAAACAAGACACCACGCGGACGAACCAGAAGCTTATGATTAAGAATACTTTGTGCGGTAACACCTTAAAACCTCCAAAGAAAAGCTTATAAGACTGTTACCGCACAACTTTCTTGAAAAAGTTGGTGTACCAAAAATACATAAAACGAGGCGGAAAACTCCACGGGCCTTACTATTACAAAAGCGTTCGTGACGCTGACGGAAAAATCAGACACGTCTATCTTGGAACAAACACCTCTCACCAATCGCCCTTCCAATCCTTAAAAAAATATTCGTTTTCCAACAAAACAACACTCTTCTTTATTCTTCTCACGCTCAGCCTCACTCTCGGGGCCTACCTCCTCTTCCCCTCAGAAGAAGCAAACACCCTCACAGGAGCAGTTGTTCTCTCAGTCTACAAAAACGTCTCAACAGAAACCCTCCTCATTGTTGACGGCGTTCCCCAAAACCTCTCTCTTTACCTTACTATTGATCCAGAAGAAAACTTCACTCTTGAACAACTAAACCTTTCTCTCCAAGAAGGAACACACACGATCCAACTTCTTGATCAAGGAATTGTTCTTTACGAGACAAATATCACTGTTGAACCAGAAACCCTTAAACCTATAGAAGAAATCCTTACTCCACTTAATCCTCCTGACAACCCACAGCCTTCCTCCAACACTTCAGAAGGCTCTCCTGTTCCAGAAGTCCTATCCCCCGCGCCAGACATTTCACAAAATTCCTCTCTCATCGCCATTCCTCAAGAACCTTCTCTTTCAGAACCTAACCTAACATCTCTACCCTCTTTCTTAATCCTCAAAGAAGAACCAACAGCAGCAGTTATCGCAGGACAACCCGTTACCTGGATGAGAAAAATAAAAATCTTAAACAACGCACCAACACTCGCAATCTCCCTTCCACCACCCGCAACAAATATCCTCCTCACCAGAAAAGGAACAAACCAACCTATAAACACTACAACAATCCTCCTTTCCAACCTAGAAACCAATGAAGAAATAGACTTCACCTACGAAACAGCAGGACCGAGCATTACAGAAATCAACCTCACAACTACCAACAAACGCGTCACCATTAGCTCAGACACCAATTTTACTAACATCTTAGCCTCAACAAGCATCAACAATCTTCCCCGCTCAGAAATAGGTCTCTACTGGCTTCAAAACAACACCAAAACCCCTCACACAATTAGCAACTTCGAATATTCATCACTTCTTTTCAGAACCGTAAACCGCATCGAATGGATCGTTCCCCATCTTTCAGAACAAACGTTTCTCATTGAACAAACAGGAGGAGACCTCGAAGCACAAGTAGCAGGCATCTGTGGAAACACCACCAGCTGCGACTGCGGAGACCAGCTTGTCGACTCAAGAACATTGACATCCACAGACGGAGTGATTACTACGATTTGTACAGGCATCGGCCTTAACATCTCAGCAAACAACCTCATCCTCGACTGCGCAGGCCTCAACATCACGGGAGACGGCGGGACCACCAACGACAACGCTCTCTTCATCGCCCAAAGAAACAACATCACTGTTAGAAACTGCAGATTCTCTGGATTCGGAGAAAGCAACAATCTTCACGGGCAAATCGGTCTTCTTGCGACAAACAATTCTAACCTTACCAACGTCACTTCAATCGGCTTTTCAGGAAGCAATACAGAAGGCCTCTACCTCTCAGCAAGCCACCACAATACCTTTGAGCAGGTTAACATCACATCACCTTACGAAGTCGTTACCCTCTCATCAAGCTCTTATAACACCTTCTCAAACCTCACCTCAACCCTCAAATCGCCGGGTTTTGCCAGCAGCACTCCCCTTGCCGTATCAGGCGGCACCTACAACATTTTTAAGAACATCACTGTCACCAACGAAGGGGTCACTTTCAGTGGGAGAGGAATCGTCCTCTCTTCAAGCAGCAGTCATAACAGCTTCACCTGCTGCTTGATCAATCCTGATCTTACTGCCAGCCCCACTGCCCTCCTTTTCAGCGGTTCAGGAATCAGCAATAACACCTTCTCAGAACTTCTCATCAATTCTACCGGATCTTCGGCAGTCATCACAAGCGCAGGAACAGGCAACACTTTCATCAACAACACTTTCGTAACAACCAGCGGTTCAGATACTTTCTCCTTTGCAGCAAATGCGGTAAACTATACTTTCAAAAATAACCGCTTCTTTTCAGGATCGAGATCTTCCTTCTCTTTCTCCGGCACAACTTCCGACGAATTCAACCACAGCATTGATGTCTCCAATATTGACATGGACACCAACGCAAGCATCTACTACTTCGGACCAAAAGACAACGGAACAAGAGCAGAAAACAAATTCATCGGAGTTCTTTATGCCTCCTTCTCAAGAAACCTCTACCTCGCCCATCTCAATCTTACCAAAACCGAAGAAGTTGTCTTCCAAAATAGTAACAATCTTACCCTCATCAACAGCACAATCCAATCCAACATCAGCAGAGAAGCCCTCGAACTAACAAACATCAACAACAGCATATTCAAAGATATCGTCTTTACAGGAAACGCCAATGGCCTCTCAGCTCTTTTACTCACCACAGGCATCAACAACACCTTTGCGAACAATACTGGGAATTCTCTCGGCGGAAATAGCCAAGTCGTATATGTAACTACATCCTCAAGCTATAATACCTTCATTAATAACACCTTCACTGCACAGGTTAATGATGAGGGTATTAACCTTGCTGGATCTTCAGACCTCAATCGATTTATTAATAACAGTATCCAGTCAGCAGGTCGAGGAATTTCCTTTGAAGGAGCAGCAAGCCACAATCTCTTCGACGGCGGCTCTGTAACTGCTACCAGCAGCCTACACGCAATATCCATTATCTCCAGTGCAACAAACAGAAATAACACTTTCGAAAATCTGTACCTGAGCACAACCTCGGGGCATAACGTCCAGCACTGGAATGGTATCCCAAGCGATTTTGCCTTCATCAATAACAGTTTTGTCTCCACAACAGGACATTCGGTTGTTCTCGCTGCAACAGCACAAAACTGGACCTTCAAAAACAACAGATTCAATACAGAAACGGGAAGGTCATTTTCCTTCGGCGGAAGCGCCGTTTACGATTTTAATCACAGCATTGACGTTTCAAACATCAACATGAACGCCAACGCAAGCATCTACTACTTCGGACCAAAAGACAACGGAACCATCATTGAAGGAAAACAAATGGGTTCATTATACGCCTTTTTCACAAGAAACCACATTTTCAAGCATAGTTTCCTTACTAACCCTGACGAAGTCATCTTTCAAGACAGCAACAATCTCACTTTCCACAACAATATCGTTCGCCAGAATGTGAGCGGTCTCGAAATCGTAGATGTTCTCAGAGTAAACAACAGCCTTTTCAAACATAACAACCTCAGCGGAGACGGCGGCGCTTCAGGCATTTCAGCAGGGTATCTGTTAACTGGAAGCGTCAACAACACTTTTGACAATGAAACCGTCTTCACCAATGCAAATGTAGCAGGAGCTTTTGAATTTGAATCAAGCTCCCAGTACAATACCCTAACTAACAGTAACCTTACAACTGCAGGTGGAAATGCAGGTCCAATTACACTTTCTTCAAGCAACTACAACCGGTTTCTTGGCCTTATTATCACTGATCGTGTGGGAGGCGTCACGGTGGACCTGAGCTCTGCTAACCACAACTATTTTGAAAACACCACTGTTAATAATCGGCAACAAAGAGCAATTCAATTACAATCCTCCTCTTCAAACAACACCTTCAAAGATGTTTCTATAAATACTTCTAATATGAATGGGGCAGGTTTCTATCTTATCTCAAGTATTGGCAATATCTTTAGAAATATCAGCATCAACACCACTTCAGGAAATGGAATCGATGTCGCTGGGACAAGCATCAACGACACCTTCCTCCATGTCGTAATTAAAACTGAAAGCGGAAGGGGAATCTCATCAGCAACCATGCAGAACGCCACTTTTGACAACCTCATCATTACAGCCCTCTCCGGAAGAGGTCTCTCCCTCGGACAAGGAAATAACACCTTCAAAAACGTCCTTGTCAACTCAACTTCTACAGGCTGCACTGGGGGTTCCGGATGCGACATCTACTCCGATACAGGAGCACCTACCGTCACCAACACCTTCATCAACCTCACCCTCTTCGACCCCCAACTTCTTGTTTTAGGAGCTGGAAACAACTACTCCTTTACCAACTTAAGCTTAGAAAATGGCAACACAAGAATTTTTTATCCAAACCTCAGCTTCGTCGGAAGCCTCGACACCAATGAAAATCTCACTCTCGCTTACAACCGAACAATCGTCAACGCTACAAGAATGCAGGCCTTCAACCAGTCAGCACAGCTTACCTTCAGGGGACTCGCGTTAGGAAGCTACATCGCACTCGTCGATCCTGAAGATGACGGCGTCTACGCGAGCTGCGCAGCAACACGGTGCACGGACGCCGCCACAGATGGCACTACCTTCACCTTCAATGTCACAAGCTGGACAGCATACGCAGCAGGCACACCAACAGCACTTCCCTCACCCCTCTTCATTGCGAACACGGAATCCAATGGAACCTACAGGAATCAAAACTTTGTCCTTTTCAACGTCACAACAGTCAGCCCATACGCAATTACCACCTATCGCTTCACCATCTCAAACAGCAGCACAGTGAACGAAACAACCTCTTCCATTACTAATACCACAGCGACCTTTAACTTCACACATTCTTATCTTGGCAACGACACCTATCTTTACAACGTAACAGCCACTAACGCCGCAGGATCAAATACCAGCACAACAAGAACGCTTTACCTTGACCAACGATTGCCTGTCATCACTTTCATCGCCAACACCGCAACTAACGGGACAGCTCTCGATCAAAACTTCATCCTCTTCAATGTCAGCATCACAAACGAGCAAAATATTGATAATATTACTTTCAGCGTCAGCAATAGCACAACAGTTAACACAACAACCTACACCACAACAAACCTCACTTTCACCTACAACTTCACCGTGCTGGGGTTAGGTAACGACACTTTTTATTACAATGTCACTGTTCGCGACAGGGCGAACAACGTCAACGCCTCAGAACTAAGAACAATCGATCTTAACCAGCCAGTTCCAACAATCTCCCTTATCGCTGCTACAGAAGCGAACGGAACTTACAGAAACCAGAATTATATCCTCATCAACGCGACCGTCGCCAATGGCATTCCTGTCACAACCTGGAATTTCACAATCAGCAATAGCACTACCGTGAACACCACAACGTTAGCCGTTACTAATGGAACAGTCACTTTCAACTTCACTGTCCAAGGCTTAGGAAACGACACCTATTACTACAACGCAACAGCAACTTCCTTAGGTGGACCGGGCGCCTCAACCTTAAGAACAATTTTCCTCGACAATAGATTACCTGTCATCACTTTCATCGCCAACACAGAAGCAAATTACACCAACAAGAGCCAAGGTTTCATTCTTATTAATGTCAGCGTCACCAACGAGCAAAACGTGGACAATTTCACCCTTTCATTCTCAAACAGCACCACCGTGAACACCACGACCTATATTTCCACTAACCAAACCTTCACCTATAATTTTTCCTTCGCTTACCTCGGCAATGACACTTATTATTACAATGTCACAGTTCGCGACAGGGCGAACAACGTCAACACCTCAGAACTAAGAAGCATCGTTCTTGACCAAAGGCTTCCAGTCATCACGCTGATCGCGAATACTGAAGCGAACGGAACCTACAAGAACCAATCTTTCATCTTTATCAATGCCAGCATCACCAACGAGCAAAACATTCGCAACATCACCTTCAGAATAGGAAACAGCAGCACAGTGAACGAAACAACTTACATTCTTAGTAATACCACAGCGACCTTCAACTTCACTTATTCTTATCTTGGCAACGACACCTACCTCTATAACGTAACAGCCAGAGACTTTTCCAACAATGAAAATACATCAGCGACAAGAGTGATCTACATCGACCAGGTTCTTCCCGTTATTCAATTTATTCCTACAACCCTCTCCAACGGGTCAATCATCAACCAGCGATTCATCATTATCAACGTCAGCATCCTCAACGAACAAAACGTGGACAACATCACCATCACTGTTGGAAACAGCACCATGGTCAACAGCACTGTCTACAGCACAACCAACACCACCTTCACCTATAATTTCTCAGGCGTTTCAAATACGACCTATGAATACAATGTCACAGTGAGAGACAGAGCGAACAACGTCAATACCAGCCATACAAGATTTATTACCCTTGACTTTAACATTCCCAGCGTCACCCTTGACAGTCCCACGGACAACTACGCCCTTAGCGTCGCAAGCGTCAACACCACCTGCACAGCAAATGATAACACTCAACTGAGCAATATCACCTTGTTCACAAACCTCACCAACAGCTTCGTCGCAAACCAAACCTCTAACGTCTCAGGAACAAGCAGCAGCACCACCTTCAACCTTACCGGCGTCCCAGACGGACGCTACCTCTGGAACTGTCGCGCCTTTGACAACACCTCACTCTCCGCGTTCGCGCCCTTCAACAACACTTTCATCGTCGACACCGCAGTGCCAAGCGCATCGGTCACCGCAAGCCCGACGAGCATCACCACAACCGGGTCGTCCACCATCACCTGCTCTGGAACAGACAACATCCAAGTCAGCACGGCCACAGCAACCGCGAGCACCGGAAGCATCTGCTCAGCAAGCGGAAGCACCTGCTCGGGAACTTTCTCCACAACCACCGCAGGAAGCTACACCATCACCTGCACTGTCGATGACCTTGTTGCACACACGGCCACAGCAACCACAACAGTTACTGTCACAGCGCCGGGAGGAGGGGGTGGTGGCGGAGGCGGTGGAGGAGGAGGGGGTGGTGGCGGAGGCGGTATCACTCGGCCAATCATTCAACCGACACCTCTCCCGGAAACTAGCCCCCTGCGCATCGCCATCAACAGAGGAAATCTCACCTTCTTCATCGGAGACGACGGCTCTATCAAATTTTCTATCGTTGACGACAAACCAAAGATAGACATCACCCTCGACGCAGGAAAAGCAGTAAGGGACTATAGAGCCTATGACTTGATTTATATTTATCCTTACCTTTATCTTCTCGTCTTAGTCATAATCGCGACCCTCCTCCACGGCACACAAACAGGATTAACCTTCGTCAGAACAGAAATCAGGCCTTACCCAAGACAGACACCAAGGTACCTTCCTCCAACAACACGAGAACGCCCCAAGGAATATCCACTCACAACAGCAGATTTAGAACCGCTCTATCTTCAACTGGAAACCATCGACTACCTTTTAGAATCCCACCAACGACGAGAGGCACAAAAACTCTTCACCCAACTCCAACAGATTTACCAAAAACACGAAACGACAATTCCAGAAGAACACGCACTAGAACTCGCCAGGCGCATCGAAACTCTTAATAAGATTATCAACCCTCTTAAAAAAGCGCGATGATGAAACCACATTTAGCAAACCTCTGAGCGCACTTTAGAAATCTATATAAACTTCTTTTTCAAAAAAAATATCAATGGTAAAAAAAGAAACTCAAAACAACAACACCCTCTACCTCTGCGAGTCCTGCGGCTTCGGCTACGAAAAAGAAAAAACCGCAAAAAAATGCGAAAACTACTGCAAAACCCACAACGCCTGCTCATTAGAAATCATCACCAAGGCAATCAAAACAGGACACTAACCTAACAACATTCTCCTTTCCTTCTTCACGATAACAGTAAACACAACCGTCGCAATAATCGTCACAACAAACGCGCCAACCACAATAGCGGAAAATACTTCGCTTGAAATCAATCCCGCGCTAATCCCCAACGTCGCGATAATCAACTCCGCATCGCCCTTCGGCAATGTTCCCCAGCCAACAACAACACCCTCTCTCACGCTTCCACCACCCGCAACAACACCCGCTATCGCTCCAACCAACGCACTACCTATATTTAACACAATCATCGTCACAATTAACCCAAGGTTCTCAACAACACCTGAGAAGCTCGTATTCACCCCAATCCACACAAAAAACAAGGGAACAAGCAACCCAAACGAAATCACGTGAATAGACTTCGCCAACGCATGCTCCTCCCACGGCTTATGCTCCTTTGGATTCAACAACACCTGACGCACTATCATTCCCGCAATCAACGCACCAATCAACGAGCCAATCCGAAATATTTCAGCCAAATACGCGATCAGCATCACAATAATCAGCGACCCCATGAACATGCCGGTCTGAGAATGCTGCCTCTCGAACTGCCTGATCGCGAACGGGACAATAACAAAACGAAGCACCACCACCAACGCCAAAAAGGCGAGAACACCTCCAATAAGATATAAAATGCTACTCTGCTCGCTCATATGCACAAACACCAATAGAACAGCCAACAACGAAAACTGCACAATATCACCAACAGCACCCGCGCCAATAATCAAGCTCGCAATCCTCGTCTTCAGCAATCTCAATTCTTCCAGAATATCCGCAGACACGCCAACAGCACTCACAGACAACGCTAGCCCCACAATCGCAGCAGCAACCACCGGAAGATCAAACACATACCTCATCACCACAAAACCCAATCCGAGCGGAATCGCAGTCACAAACAACGCAACCAACGAAGATATCTTCCACTCCTTTTTTAACGCATGCAAATTAATCTCTAATCCAATGAAATAAAATAACAAAATCAGCCCCATATCAGCAAAAAAACTAAAAATAGCACTATTCTCAAGAGTAAACAGCCTTTCCTTGATCAGAGGAAGAGACAACGCGAACCCAGCAGCCAAGTGACCAATCACCCTCGGCAACCTCAACCTCTTCGCGCCCTCAGAAAAAATGTACGCTAACACTAACGCTACCAACACTACCAAGAGCGGCTTCACCATCTTTTTCAACAGACTCTATTCGCAGCCCTATATAAATCTTTTTTCATTCCAAAACCTTAAAATAAACGTTTATTTTTAACGTAAACTATGAAACTTATTTCCTGGAACGTCAACGGCCTCAGAGCCTGCATCAAGAACGGATGCCTCGACTTCATTAAAAAAGAACAGCCGGACATCCTCTGCCTTCAAGAAGTAAGAAGCAGCCAACAAGCCATCGAAGGGTTATCGCAAGACTACCATCAATATTGGAATCCCGCAAAAAAAGCAGGCTACGCAGGAACAGCAACTCTCACAAAAATAAAGCCCCTCTCCGTCACTTATGAAGACGAAACAATCAATCCCACCGCCGAAGGAAGAATAATCACCCTCGAATTCAAAGACTTCTTCTTAGTGAACGTTTACACTCCAAACGCGCAACACGGACTCACACGACTAAAACTCAGACAGCAATGGGATAAAGACTTTTTACACTACCTCAAAAAACTCGAAAAGAAAAAACCAATCATCTTCTGCGGAGACTTAAACGTCGCACACAAAGAAATTGACATCGCACGGCCGAAAGATAATAGAGGCAATCCGGGATTCACAGACGAAGAACGCCATGGCTTCGACAATTATATCCACGCAGGATTCGTCGACACCTTCAGAGAATTCCACAAAGAACCAGGACATTACACATGGTGGACCTACAGATTCAACGCGCGCAGCAGAAACATCGGATGGCGCATTGATTATTTTTGTATCTCACCAAGCCTCAAAAAACAACTCAAAGACGCATTTATTTTAAATGATGTTAAAGGATCAGACCACTGCCCGGTCGGAATTGTCTTATGATTGATAATTGCGCATGGAATCTTTGATTCAGTTTTCAAGAACTTACTTACCGATTTACTGCTCTGAAAGTTATCTTTATAAAGCGTTTATCTTTCTTTGTATCTATGCCGCGGTCGCCTAACCTGGTATGGCACCAGCCTGGAATCAAACTTCAGCAACTGCTGAAAAATCGTTTGCCTCGCAGCTGGACCCGAAAGGGTGTCCCGGTTCAAATCCGGGTCGCGGCGTTTTATTTTAAGTTCAACGTCCATTGCGTTGAGATCTTAACTATAGGTGAAGCGCCGCCGCCCAAACTGCTGCTAGCAGTTGTGGTCTTGTTTTGTACGTAATTTAGTACAAGTTTTCATACATTTAGATTAATTCTATTATATTTAAAGTCAACGTGGCTGTTGGCTCAGTAGAAAGTTCAATTATTTTAAAGGGATTGATTTTATTGGAAAAAAGCCTTCAGAGAATTTTCCAGAGCAGAACTACGGTTTTTAACAAAACACCAGGTTGAACTCAAAAGAGGAAGAAGACCTACTTTCTCCTGAGCCGTGGCTGTTAACAAGTGTATTATCCCGAAAGTATTTCCCTACGGTGAGTTTCTCGAGTTTATGAAACTCACAAGAGGGAAACTTATAATTTTAATTTAGTTATGAATTCTTTTGAAGAAATAATTGGAATGTTTCTAAACCTTTTTAATATCAATAAATGTTTCTTATCATTGCTTACAATGTATCTTGCTTTTCCTTCAACTGCAGCTTCTAAAAATTTATTATCATCAGGATCATTCTTTATAATATCTAATTTTTCTTTAGGATTCACAATAACTGCTTTGGTTAATATTTTTTGAATAGTATTTATTCTCGCTTGTTGATATTCATCAGTTTTTTCCAATATTTCTTCAGAATGAAGAATTTCTTCATACTCTTCAAGAATTGGTAAAGAAACAATCATACTAATCTTACTTTCATCCACTAACTTAAGAATCTTATAACTAACACCTGTCCAAAACGTTCCGCTTACCACAATATTTGTGTCAAGAACAACTTTCATCAAAGGTTTCATTCTCTTTTTCGTATTTTATGAATTAAATCGGAAACATCTTCTTCTTTAATCTTTTTTTTTGCTTCTCTTAAAGGTTTAGTTACTTGTTCCCATGATATGTCTTCAATTTTTTTAATAATCAGCGCGTCTCCTTCTAATAAGAAGATTATTTTTTCTCCTTCTTTCAAGTTCATTCTGTCTCTTATTCCACTAGGAATAGCAACTTGTCCTCTAACACTTACAGTTCCCATATCAACAGCTTCTGGCATAGTTTTCCTCCAAATCTTATTTATCTTATTAATAAGAACTTTCTTGTATTTAAATCTTTCTCATGAAATCGACCATTTTAACCTTGCTTGTACTGCTCTTATTAGTCCCAACTCTCGTTCATGCCCTCCACCATCTTTACCGCCTTGTAATTTTACGAATTTTGCTGATTGTTTTCCTCAGAAGATTGCAGAAATATAAGTTCTGCACGGGACACTTATGTGCAAAAACAAGAACACGCCTTCTCTAAAGGCACTCGGGTTGCGGCGTTTTTTCATTTCTTCTTTCATAAACAGTTTAACTCTTACCTATCAATTCTATATCCTTACCACTTTTTTAAACTGACTCAAAGAATACGTATTCACAACATCTTTTCTTTCCAACCAGCCACGCCTCGCCTGCCCAACGCCATACTTCATGAAATCCAAATTCTGAACAGCATGACTGTCGGTACTCACAGAAAATTTCAACCCGAATTTTTTCGCTTTTAAAATCAACGCATCATTCAAATCCAACCTTTCAGGATGCCCGTTAATCTCCACTATTTTCTTATTTTTCTTCGCAGTCTCAAAGAGCGCATCAAAATCCACCTTATATGGCTCTCTCCTATTCAGCAGCCTTCCAGAAGGATGCGTTAAAATATTGACATACTCGTTTTCCAACGCAGCAACGATCCTCTTTGTCATCTCTCGCTCAGAAGACTTAAACCGCGAGTGTATCGAAGCCAATACAATATCCAACTCTTTCAAAATCTTATTCGGGTAATCCAACGAACCATCAGGAAGAATATCCACCTCAGCACCTTTCAATATTCGAATATTCACCCCTTTCTGCACTTTATTAATCTCTTTCCACTGCTTTCTCAACCGATCAACACTCATTCCATTCGCAATTCTTTGTGACTTCGAATGATCAGTAATCGCAATATACCCATACCCAAGACGCTCGGCCTTCTCAGCCATCTCCTTCACACTGTTACGACCATCGCTATACACCGTATGCATCTGTAAATCACCCTTAATATCTTTCAGATCAATCAACTTCGGAATCTTTTTCTTTTTCGCAGCTTCAATCTCTCCCCTATTTTCCCTTAACTCTGGAGGTATCCACTCCAATCCCAATTTTTTGTACACTTCCTCTTCACTCTTTCCAGCAACCAACTTTTCAGATTTCCTCTCAAACAACCCATACTCAGAAAGTTTCAACCCTTTATCCAGCGCCAAATTTCTCAACGCAATATTATGCTCCTTCGATCCAGTAAAATACTGCAGCGCAGCGCCATAACTCTCAGCAGGAAGCACTCGCACATCAACGGACACACCCTCTCTTAAGAGAACCGAACTCTTTGTAGAACCCTTCGCAAGCACACGCTGCACCTTCGGCATTTTTACAAAAACATCCATCAACTCCTTCGCATCCGCAACAGCGAGAAGATCAATATCCCCAATCGTCTCCTTCATCCTCCTCAACGAACCAGCATAATCAATCTTTTGCACCTTGACACGTTTCTTCAAATACTCTATCACTTCTTCAGCAAGAGGCAACGCAGAACTTATCAGCATCCTCCCCTTCGAAGCTTGATGGAACGATAACGCCGTCAAAATATTTTTTTCAGTCTTCGCATCAAACCCGGGAAGCTCACGAATAAGCCCTTTCTCCGCAGCACGCTTCAACTCACCCAACGAATGGATCTTCATCTCTCTCACAAGTTTTACCACCCTTTTCGGACCAAGACCCTCAACCTCCATCAACTCCAACAATTCCCGAGGATACTTCTTTCTTAAACGCTCATACTTCTCAATCTTTCCCGTCTTCAAAAACTCCTCAATATGCCAAGCAATACCCTTTCCCACACCAGGAATCTTATCCAGCCCCTTCACCCCCTCTCTCTTATAAATATCTCTCACATCTTCTGACAACTCCGCAACACCACGCGCAGCATTCTCATACGCACGAGGCTTCCACTCAACACCCTCGAGCTCCCACATCAGAGCCATCTCCTCAAACATCTTGGCAAGATCTTGATTGATCATTCCAAGAGAAAACATAGAAAAGAACTATAAGAACCTTATCGTTGCGTCCTGCGACCACCGCCACGTTTATAGGGAGAATGCTTTGTCTTCGCTGCTTGCGTCGCTCTTTGCTCAGGATACACCTCCAAGAGCTCCTCGGCTTCATCAAACCCGCACGAACCACACTCCACCACACCCCCGCCTATTACCTTCACAAGCTTCGCATCTTGAGAACCACACCTCGGGCACTTCACCATTTACCTTTTAGTACCTTCGCTCTATAAAAGGCTTTTCAAACACCCTCTTCGGCACAGCAAAGTTTTAATATACACGATTCGTCCTCCGTTCTCGAGAGAAAAAAAGGGATACCATGACCAGGATCGAGTCACCAAGCAGCATCAACACCTACAACACTTGTCAACGCAAATATTTCTACCATTACAAACTAGGATTACCACTCAAAGACAGCCTCCCCACCCTCACAGGAAAGGCGGTCCACGCAGCGCTTGAACATTTCTACACTTTTGATCCTGCAACGCTCAATATCCACACCTACGAAGAAGAACTCCGCAACCACCTTCTTAACTCTTTCAACAAGGCATGGGTCGAGGCAGTGCCGCACCTCAGCCAGCTTGGGAAAGACAAAGACACGATCAAGGAATACTACGAAGACAGCCTCTCCATGCTCGGCAACTTCTTCCAAACGTTCCTTAGCGACGTCCGAGAGCATGTAAAAAACAGCAGCCTTCAGAAAGCATTTCTCACTGTCAGGCCAGAAACAGAAGTCTTCCTCAGTTCAGAGCACATCAATATACGAGGGTACATTGACGCCATCCACACTCACAACGGACAAACATGCATCCTTGATTACAAGACTGGACGAAGCGATGAGCTCACCGAAGAATACAAACTCCAACTCGCAATTTACGCCTTGCTCTACCAAGAACAACACAAAAAACTTCCAGACAAGCTAGGATTGTATTTTCTCAGAAACGGAACACAAAAATATATCAATGTCAACCAAGACCTCATCGACCACGCGCGAGACCAATGCTCCAACGTCCACAGCCGCACCACCAGCGACAACATCGAGGACTACCCGAAAAACCTCGGAAGCTGGTGCAAATGGTGCGACTTCAAAGACTACTGCTTCGGCCAAAAGACTTTAATAGATTACGCTTCAACCACCAGAGAACAATGACCCGAGAAGAAGCCAACCAAGAAGAAGGAGTCATGCCACCACTCCAAGCAATCGCACAGCTCTTCAAGATGGAAGACTTCAGCGGAACACTCGGAGAACTTCACGGCTATTTCGCAGAAGCACTCACCAAAGAACAAGAACCCCAACAAGCAGCAACCATCGCCAAAACACTCCGGGAATTAAGCTCCTACATTCTCTCTTGGGAATACGCAGAAGACACTTACGAGAAGCCTTTTTTAGAAAGCTGCAAAAAACTCATCGACGGAAAAACACCCAAGCAAAAAATAGAAAACTTCGATCAAGAACAGGTAAAGACCTTCTTCGAACAAGCGCTCTCCCTCGAGCCAGAACTTGCAGAAAAAATCAAACAAATACAAGAAGAACCAAACGAAGATTTCGAAGAATAAACACAAACTTTAAATCTACTTCTACAGAACCTCCGAACATGGGCCTGTAGCTCAGTTTGGTAGAGCACCTGACTCTTAACACTCAAAAGGAGATATCAGGTGGTCGAGGGTTCAAATCCCTTCAGGCCCGCACTCACTATGGTCAAAGAAATCAGAGCAAGCCACATCCTCGTCAAAACCGAAGACAAAGCCAAGGAATTACTCACAAAAATTCAAACAGGACAACCTTTTGAAAAAATCGCAGAAACAGAATCCCAATGCCCAAGCAGAAAAAAAGGCGGAGACCTCGGATGGTTCGGACGCGGAAGTATGGTTAGGGCTTTTGAAAATACCGCGTTTAACTTAAAAAAAGGAGAACTTGGCATTATAAGAACAGAATTCGGATGGCACATTATTAAGAAGACCGATGAGAAATAAGCTCTAATACGGAATCGCACTTAATACCAATCCAATACCATAACCAGCCAATGCAGCTAAGCCACCAATCAACGCCATCTCAAGTCCAGACTTTCTCCAATCACCAACAGTAATCTTCGCTTTATACGCGCCAGTCACAAACAACACTCCGACTGAAAAAACGAAAGACCAATACACACTACTCTTCACATTCACAAAAAAGAACGGAATCAAAGGAACCAACGAACCAACCAATGAGGAAAAACCCACCACAACGGCATTTCTCGCAGGACTCTTATACTCCTCAGGAGAAACCTCATGCATCAACGTATCAGCCAACAAGCGACGAGACGACGTAATCTTATTCACCACCACCTCCAACGCCCTTCCAGTCAACCCTCTTTTTTTAAACAGAGTCCGCACCTCCTTCTTCACAGATTTAGGATTTCTCTTAACAGCATCCTCCTCTCTCTTCACTTCAGCAACATAATACTCTTTCGCAGCCTTCGAAGATGTGTACGCGACAGCAGCCATACTCAAAGACTCAGCGAACGTCGAAGCCAACCCAGAAATAATTACAATGCCAGAATTCTGCGTCGCAGCAGCAACACCAAGAACCAGCCCCAAAATGTTCACAACACCATCCTGACCGCCGAGAATCACATTCTTCAACTGCCAGCCGTCACCATGATGATGCTTCTTCCCAGAACGCCTCTTTTCCATCACACTAAAATTTTAGGCATTCTATATAAACATTTTGAAAAGCTTTAAAAAAGAGGCTGCAATCAAAAGCTTAACGCCCCGATCGTCTAGCCCGGTCAAGGATAAAGGCCTCTCGCGCCTTTGACGCGGGTTCAAATCCCGCTCGGGGCACTTCATTCTTAGTGCAACGTCCTTTTTTGTATCCCTATCAGAACTTACCATTTACTTTTCAAAATAAAATGTAAGGGGTAAATTCTATAAACCTATTTAGGTGACCACAAAAAATGAAAAGTTTTAAATATGTGGTCACCATTATCCTATTATGTTTATTGAAACCCGAGAAAAAGGAAAAATAAAGAAACACTATTTAGTACATTCATTTAGAGAAGGAAAGCAAGTTGTTAAACTTAGACGTTATTTAGGCCAAAACCTATCTACAAATGAAATTGAAAAACAAAAGAAAAAAGCAGAAATATTTATCCTAGAACAATTAAAATATTACAAAGAGATACGAGATCCATTAAAACACATTCTTTCTGAGCAAGAAATTGAACAGGTAAAAAAACTGGAAACAACAATTATTCCTCAAGTTTTTCATTTAAACCAAGAGGAGTGGCTAAGATTTTCTGAAGTTTTTGCCTATAATACCAATGCAATTGAAGGCTCTGAACTCACACAAAAAGAAGTTATTAATCTCATAGAAAAAGGAAAAGCACCAAACAAAAATACTTCAGATATTACAGAAGCTGAAGGGGTAGTCAAAGTAATTGGATATATCTGTAAAATAAAAGAACATCTCTCTTTAGATTTGATAAGAAAGTTACATGAACTTGTTTTTAATAATTCTAAAAGTTTTGCTGGGAAATTTAGAGAAAAAGGTGTGGAAGTAGTAATTCGCGATGGAAATGGAATGATCGTACATCGTGGAGTCCCATCAGAAAAAGTAATCTTACTCTTAGAAGAGTTGATTGTATGGTATCGCAAAAACAAGAAAAAATATCCAGCTTTACTATTAGCTGCTGTTGTACATAATCAATTTGAGAATATTCATCCCTTTCAAGATGGAAATGGTCGTGTTGGTAGATTATTAATAATCAACATTCTTATAAAAAATAATCTTCCTCCTCTAAATATCGAATTTAAACACAGACAAGAGTATTATGGAACTTTAAGAATTTATGAAGAAAATGGAAATATTCGCCCAACCTTAGAATTTATGCTGAAAGAATACAAAAACCTCAAAGAAGCAATTAAGAGGTGACCGCAACTTCTAAGATTGGTGGTCACCTCTTTGATAAATCTCTAAAAATCATAAATCTATGAAATTTATTGGAAAAAAACCTTCAGAGAGTTTTTCAGAGCAGAACTACGGTTTTTAACAAAACACTAGGTTGAACTCAAAAAAGGAAGAAGACCTACTTTCTCCTGAGCCATGGCATTCCAAAGCTTTAAATATATGGGGCCTTTCCCATTTTTAGTTAAAAGAATAGTAAAGGTTCTTCCAAGGGCCACCGTGCTCATTCTTTTGATTTAACATTAAAAAAGTAAAAACAACAATGAAATTCGAACAAATACACTTACAGGCAGAACTTGTCCAAGAGTTACAAAAACAACACATCGAACACCTCACCCATGTCCAAGAACAAGCCCTTCCCATTCTTTTCACAGGAAGAGACCTCCTCGCCCAGTCAGAAACAGGCTCAGGAAAAACCCTCTGCTTCGCCCTGCCCATCATCGAGAAAACACAGCTAGGACACGGCATCCAAAGCCTCATCCTCGCGCCAACCAGAGAACTCGCAAAACAAACCACCCAAGAGTTCCAAAAATACTCCAAACACAAAAACCTGAGGACAATCTCTGTTTACGGAGGAACAAGCCTCAACAACCAAGTTCAACTCCTTAAGAAAGCAGACATCGTTGTAGGAACGCCGGGGAGAATACTTGATCTTCTGCGTCGACGACACTTGAACTTCACACCCTTAAAGTTCCTCGTCCTCGACGAAGCAGACAGAATGCTCGACATGGGCTTCATCAGGGACATCGAGGCGATCATCAAAGCAGTTCCCTTAACAAGACAAACCATGCTCTTCAGCGCAACCATTCCAGAACAAGTCAAACACCTAAGCAGAAAATTCCTCACCAACCCTTGCCACATCGCTGTCACACCCCAAAGAGAAAAAGAACCACTCACCCAATATTATTACACTCTTAGAAGAGACCAAAAAGTCTCCTATCTTGTTCATTCTCTCAACAAAGAACAACGAGACCTCGCCCTCATCTTCTGCAAAACCAAACACCTGACCAAGAGCCTCGCGCACCAACTTACGCAACAAGGGATACGAGCAGTAGCACTCAACGGAAACATGAGCCAGAACCAGCGAGAAAAAACAATCCTTGACTTCAAACAAGGAAAAATCAAAGTCCTCGTAGCAACAGATGTCGCAGCCAGAGGATTGCACATAGAAAACATAACTCATGTGTACAACTTCGAACTTCCCATGGACCTGGACTCCTACATCCATAGAGTAGGAAGAACAGCCCGAGCAGGCAAGGAAGGAAAATCTATCTCTATCGTCTCAGAACATGAATATGCTCTTCTTCAAAAAATCGTCAGCTTCTACAAGCAAAAAATCACAAAACTTGAAAAAGAAGAATTTCCTCAATTGAACATTCACCTCCAAAAGCCCTTCTCGCACACTTTCCCAAGAAGGTCTTTTCAACGAAGAGCCTTTCAGGCCAAATAATACAACACCCAACTCTTTTTCTTAAAACACCAAGGGAATAACATATTTAAACTCCTCTCTCCGATAACCTTCATGAAAAAAATATTTTTCCTCGCTTTCTTTCTCGTCGCATGCCAGCATTTATCTTCTGTTGAAATAGGCGACACTCGCGTCATCGTAGAAGTTGCGGACACTGAAGAGGAGAGGGCACAAGGGCTCATGCGCAGAACATCTCTTGAAGAAGACCATGGTATGCTCTTTCTCTATCCTGAAGAAAGAAACGTCGCCTTCTGGATGAAGAACACAAAAATACCTCTTGACTTGATCTTCATCGATTCAAATTTTAGCATTGTTGACATTCACACCGCACAGCCCTGCACTTCAGAAGCATGCGTTCCTTACAGCCCTGAAAAGAAGGCGCAGCACGTCCTTGAGGTTAACGCCGGGTTCGCGGAGAGGAACGCCCTTAAGACCGGCGATCGTGTGAGATTATTTTTATGAATCTTATTCTAGCAAGAGCAGCATAACCATTATCGCGATACCAAGCAAGAAGGCTGCCAACTGAAGGACTGATTGCTGAACACGCACCTCCTTTTGCAACTCAGGAATTAAATCAGAAGAGGCGATATACACAAAACTTCCAGCAGCAAACGGAAGCATCAACGGAATCAACTCCTCAACAGCCTTCCCAATTACCACCACTAACACAGCGCCCACCACAGAAGTCAACCCAAACAAAAAATTGTACCATAACGCCCTCGCCTTTGAAAGACCAGTATGCATCAAAATACCAAAATCACCAAGCTCCTGAGGAACCTCATGAAACACCACAGCCAACGTTGTCGCAAGACCAACAGGAACGCTCACCAAGTAGCTCGCGCCAATCACCACGCCATCAATAAAATTATGCACCCCGTCAGCAATCAAATTCATCCATCTTAATGGCTCATGCGCATGAAAGTGCGTATGATGACTATGATCTCTGCAATGCTCAATCGAGCCGTACATTACGTGACAATGACGCCAATGAATAATCTTCTCCACAATAAAAGAGACAATAATCCCACCAATCACCAATAGGGAAACCTCCAAGCCAGCACCAAGCTCTTCCACAGCCCCAGGAATCAGATGAATAAACGCATCCCCTAACAAACTACCAACAGCAAACGCGACCAGGAACGGCAACGCCTTCTTTAAGTACTCATCTTTAATAAAAAAACTGAACAGGCCCACCATCGTGATCAGGCTGACACCAACGACACTCAGAAAAGCATACAACAACGCGGCCATTCCTTCCTTCTTAGAAGACCTCTATATAAGAATTGCTCCTTGAGAAAACTCACTTTATTTTTACCCTGTCAAAATACCCTTTCAACAGCTCAGCCGCCGCATCCCTCACTTCAAGATTCTCTTTTAATTCTGCATCACGCAATGTTTGAACCGCATGACCCTCTTTATACCTCACCCTGTCAGGATTCTTGTCACCGTCGCTGTCAATAATCTCTAACAAGCCACCCTCGCGACCGCGAGGATCATAATACCTTGACGCTCCACTTCTTTTATTATACCTGAATACCGGCCTCAAAGGCACTTCAGGATCCTTCATCTCAGCAGCGAAATCAGTCTCAGCAGCTACCACTTCAATCCTTGAACCACGTTCAGCAATATACTTGCTCATAGCAACCCCCAAGGCATATACCGCCGCAAGCCCAGCGCCAAGGGCTATGTATTTTATCCTCGTTAAGCCCCTTCTTTTGTCCTCTTCCTTTCGAGCTTGCTCCTTTTCCAACATTTCTCTCACTCCTTCGCTCGCGTTCTCAATCCTCCTCGCATATACCTCAACCCCTCTTAAAAGCCCTTCCAACTTTTTTGCTAATTCCAGCGTGCCATTTTGTGGTGGAACGATGTCGCCTCTTGTTTCATTAGCGGGACTATAATCTTCTTGATTTCCTTTCTTACTCGGATGGTGACTTATCACCACCGCACTCGTTGGTCTTGGTACAGCAACAAGGCTTGAGATTTCTCTCCTTTCTTTTGAAGGATCCTCCCCTCTTCTTGAAACTCCTAATTTAGGCGGGTAATTTTCTTCTTTTTTATGTGCCGGATCTTGACCCGCCAATTTCTCCATGGGAGGAACTCCAGAATTTGCCCCTTTCTTTGTTAAAAGAGTTGGATTACCACCACTTATGACCGCTGTAGGCTGAAACGGAGCATTAGCATTCCCTTGAACAATCTGCGGACTATATACTTGATTTCTCCGCCCAACATTCGCTTCTTCATCAGTCACTCTCCCGATAGTAGTGCTCTCTTCAGGCCCTTCCGGTTCTTCAATCGTCTCTTCAGCGCCAGTAAATTCCACCCCTCTTCCATCAGTAGTTTCCATATACCTCTCTATAAAATTGAGCGCATCAGTTGGGTATCGCTCAGGATTTTCAGAAATTTTATTTTTACAATAAATGAGGCCAGGCATTCTTGCCTCAGTAGGATGTCTTTCTAGCATCTTTGTCACTATCTCTCCTGCAGCTGCACTTTCAGTTAAACTTACATTTGCGCTATATTCTCTTATAAAATCTTCTAACTCTCCCCCACATCCCCCTTCTGACTTTTTTCCAGGACTTGATCTTCGTCTTTCATCCATCTTTCTTTTTCACCATCCAAATCCCAGTTACAACAAAATTTATAACCATTTCGAGCCCAGAATATTCATATCCTTACAAAAATAAAACAAAAAAAGGCAATCTTTCTTTTCCTTGAACTTATTACCGGCGATTCTTTCTAGGTTGGTTCTTAAAACAACTCTGACAGAACACCTTACGATTCGGATCAGGCTCAAACGGAACCTCAGTCTCAACGCCACACTCGGCGCAGACCGCTGGCCACTTCTTGCTCTCACCCATCTCAGGTTGACCTTTCATCACTTTCAGCTTCCTCCTATTTCTTCTTTACGGAACTCTTTGCAAAAGAGCTCGGTATAAACTTCTTCCAAAACAACACTATGCTTATATAAAGCTATGCTTTCACATTCTTCATGCTTATCGGTCTTTGTGGGAAACCCTCAGCAGGAAAATCCACCTTCTTCAAGGCAGCAACCCTCGCAGAAGCAGAAATAGCCAACTACCCCTTTACAACCATCAAACCAAATAGGGCAGTAGGATACGTTAAACTCCCTTGCGCAGACAAAGCATTCGCCACCCAATGCACTCCGAGAACAGGGTTTTGCATTAATCATCAACGCTTTGTTCCAGTAGAGCTCCTCGACGTCGCAGGCTTAATCGAGGGAAGCTATACCGGAGCAGGACTAGGCAATCAATTTCTTGACGACCTCAGGCAAGCAGACGTTCTTATCCACGTTCTTGACGTTTCAGGATCAGTCAACGAAAAAGGAGAACCAGTGCCACCCCTCACTTACGATCCTTTAAAAGACGTTGAGTTTTTAGAGCATGAGATCAACATGTGGTTCTACAGCATCCTCAAAAAAGGGTGGGACAAATTCATAAGAACAACAAAACAAGAGGGCGAAACATTCTTCAAAGCCATCGCGAAACAACTCTCAGGGGTCAACGTCACAGAAGACATAGCAAAAGAAGTTCTCAAAGAATTCAAAGAAACCATTCACACCTGGACAGAAGACGATATTAAACTCTTCGCCAGAAAAATCAGAGAAAAAACAAAACCCATCCTGATAGCAGCAAGCAAGATCGACGTTCCAGGCGCTGAAAAAAACCTACAACGACTCAAAGGCACCTACCCTTCCTATGTAATTGTGCCCTGCTCAGCGCTCGCAGAACTAGAATTAAGACAAAAAACGAAAGAAGGGGCACTCAATTACGTTCCAGGAGAAAGCACTTTCACCCTAAAAACAACCCTGGACGAAAAAGAACTAACTATCCTGGACTACATCAGAAAACAAGTCCTAGAACACTACCATACCACAGGCGTGCAGGATGTTTTGAACGCGGCAGTTTTTGACTTTTTGAAGTATATCGCCATCTTCCCGGGAGGCTTAAACAATCTCAAAGACTCAGAAGGAAGGATCCTGCCAGATTGTTATCTCATGAAAGAGGGAACAACTGCGTTAGATTTCGCCTACAAAATCCATACTGATTTAGGGCGAGGATTTGTCAGAGCAATCGACGTAAAAAAAAGACTTACCGTTGGAAAAGAACATCTCTTAAAGCATGGGGATGTTCTAGAAATCATCTCAACAGCGTAAACTCAGGAGGAACAATGGGTCAGGAGCAACAAAAACACTCTAGAAATTATAAAATCCTATCACCAAGAAAAATCAAACTCCAAGAAATATGCCTACTCATCAACCCGTTCGCTTCACCTAAATGCCTTCAAAATGCCACTCAGACATTCTTTAAGATAGAAGAGCGACAAGCATTCCTCCAACGCACGCCATAGCGCTCGCGAAACTGCTCCTCAAGGCGAAATCATCAGCCCTTTCTCAGAAAAAAGAAAAACCCACCCAACTTTAGAAAGCTTTATATAGAAGTTTTATCCTGACAAGAATCTAAGATAAAAAAACTCAAAAGAGGGTGACACTACTTGAAGAACACACGAACATTATTACCTTTTTTAACTATAACTTTGCTTTTATCATTATTGTTTATTTTTAATTTTCTTGTTCAAGCCCTTCCAGATGGACCTCAATTAGAGTACGTCATGGTTAACGGAACAGTAAACAACTTTACTAATCCAGCAAATCCTTTGCTTATTAACGCTACTCTGAACGGGACAGTTATTTTAAACATTACCTTTGTCGGTAATGATTCCGATCTTAATATCAGCAATATTACCATTTTCTTCCACAGCACTGAGGATCCAAGTCGTATTTTTAACGGTAATACCTCTATTAATAATATCACTAACGTCCCCCCGGGACACGTTTATATTGGAAATTATACCAATATCTCTATCAATACCAGACTCCTTCCAGACGGCAACTATAATCTTACGATTAATATCACGAACTCCAGCGGAAGTCCCAATCTAACAAACGCTGCAGGAAGAGGAACAACAGTGAACCTAACGATTACTAATATTACCATAGATAATTTTGCGCCAGCAATCACCTTTGTCTCATCAACGCCCGCAAACGACACCTACCAAAAACAAAATGACAGGATCTTAGTCAATGTAACCGTCAACGACACAACACCAATCAATGTCACTTTTACGTTTGCAAACAGCACAACAGTTAATCAGACAACCTATATTAACTACTGGATCAACCAAGGCGGAAACTCAACAGCACAGCGCCTCTTTGGGAGAAATATCTCTATTAACTTCTCTTTGGTAGGAGTGCAAGATTATGAGGAAAGGTGGACATACAACGTCACTGTCAATGACGCATTGTTACGAAGCAACACAAGCCTTACACGAACCTTGTATGTTGATGGCCTCGCTCCACGAGACTTCGTCATCACCTCATCAGGAGGCACTAGTATCAGAGAAAACACCGCAACAACGATGAAGTGCTCAGTCACTGACAATTATATCAGCACCTTGACCCTCAAACGTGGAACAACTCAGATATGTAGCTCGACTTCGACCTCTTGCGAAGGAAGCTTCACTCCTGTAACTGATGGATCATTCCTCTTCACTTGCACGGGTGTAGACAAGTCAGGAAACTCAGCAGAAGGCACGTTTACTCTTACTGTTACAGAATCTGGCGGTGTCAGTGGTGGAGCCGGTGGAGCCGGTGGCGGTGGAGCCGGTGGAGCATCTCGTTCTGTTATCCTTGGAACAGTCGCAGCAGGCGAATCAAGCACAGTTCGCGTCGCTGATAGCACTATCGGCGTCCATGAAGTCTCGTTCACCGCGAAGAACACGCTCTCGAGCGCACGCGTCGTTGTCACAGCACGAGCAGAAGACCAAGTCAGTGACAAACCACAAAATCCGGTCTACAAATACTTCGACGTGAACACGCAAAACTTCGATGATGGCGACGTCACCAGCGGAAGAATCACCTTTATGGCCAGTGAAAGCTGGCTCAGCCAACAAAACAAAAGACCAGAAGATGTTGTCCTCCTCAGACTCGAAGGAACCACATGGAAAGAATACTCCGCGCGACTTCTGGGCGTAGAGAAGGGCATTATGCGCTTCCAAAGCACAGTCCCGGGATTCAGCACCTTCGCCATCGCGCTCAAAGGAGTAGCGGCGCCAAAAGAAGTGCCGGTGCCAACAGTCACGCCGGAAGAAACAGTAGGAACACCAGAACCTGAAGTGAAGAAAGGAGCAGGAAGAACAGTCCTTGTCGTACTCCTCCTCTTAGTTATTATTGGAGCTGTTGTCTACCTTGTTGTGCAAAAGAAGAGGCAGCGTTAAACCCCTCTTTTTTCTTATTATTTTTTTATATAAAAAATTCTATCTTTGTTCTATCCCTTCTTTTAAAACCCATACTTTTTTTTCAAAGTTCTTCTCTTTTTTAAGCAATGATGGCATCACCTTTTTATGAAAAAACCTACAATACCCAGCAATCCAACACTTCCCACACTGCGGCGTCACAGGCTTGCACACATTCTGACCAAAACCCACAAACGTATTATTATATTCCCACCACAACTCTTTCGGAACAAGCTGCATCAACTCTTGCTCCGTCGCCTCAGGAGTCTTCGTTCTCACAAACCCAATCCTGTTCGCCGTACGATGCACGTGAACATCAGCAGGAATCGCAACATCCCTCAACCCATAACCATACACCAAGGTAATCCCCGCAGTCTTCCTTCCTACACCTTTTAATTCCAGGAGCCCACCCATCGTAGCTGGGACTTTACTTTTGTACTTTTCAATCAAAATTTTGTTAATTTCCTGAATCCTTCCCGCCTTCGTCCTGTAAAAACCCACTGGAAAAATAAGCTTCTCCACCTCCGAAAGTGAGAGTTGAAGCATTTTTCGCGGCGTATCAGCGACAGCAAACAACCTGTTCGAAGCCGCGATCGTCGTAGAGTCTCTCGTTCTCAAACTTAACAAGCAACTTATCAGCACCTTATACGGATCCTTCTGCCAGGAAACCATCGTCACTGAAGGAGTGGGATACTTTTTCATCTCCTTTGTCACTAGAGAAACTATTTCTGAAACATGCTTTTTAGGATTTTTGAACGTTTTGTTCGGAATAGATTGGAGACTCGTCATTTCACTTGCTTTTTCGTAACCCTTTTAAAGTTTTAGCTTTTCTTTGATTATATGAAATCCTTGGAAAGCCTTGTTTCTGTATTCGGAAGTATCCTTCTTGCTAGTACCCTCTCTTGTTCAGAAAAACAGTCCAGTCCCACTCTTGACTGCAATGCAATTAAACAACGAGGTCAAGCAGCTTATGACACAGAAGATTATGCAAAAGCAAAAAGAATCTGGTCTAATACTGTTTGTGACTTTACTCAAGAAGTTAGAATTGCAGAATTAGCACTAGTTAAATTAATAGAAGAAGAGAAAGAAGAGCGCGCTAGAAGAATAGAAGAACACTATCAATATTGTCTTAGAGAAATTAAACCTAAACCCTCTTCATCTTGTTCTCCAACCTCAATTTATATCCACACACCTCAGCCAATTGGAGGTCAAACAACTCAATTCAACCTCTGCACAAATAAAAAGAAACAAATCTTACTTTCAATTGAGGATCCAGACAACTCTGGGGGTGGTGTAGAAATCTCTTCTAAACGACCTTTTTCCGCAACATATTCCTCTCAGAAAATTAAAGCAAGATGCAGCCGTCACTCTGAGTTAGCAAATATTTTCGTGATCTCACTCGACCTGCCCACTGAAGGAGGTCCTCTCCAGCTTTATATTGAACCTTCGACACCCCTTTCACACACACAAACTTTTTACACTAATCTCGTTCGTGTCGCAGAATTATAATTTCTCTTACTTCAAGTTTAGAAAAAATTAAATCTAACGCAATCTCACACTTTCCAAATTCTTCGGAGCAACAGTCTCGATCCTGTTTAACTGGTACAATATACTTGCCAACTCAACAGTTTTCGAATACTCACCATGCACAATCAAAATCTTCTTTGGTTTCGGTTCCATCCTATGAATCCACGCCGTCAACTGCTTAAAATTCGAATGACCAGAAAACCCATGAATATGATGAATCTCCATCTTCACATTCACCATGTCCTGACGCTTACTTCCGCCTTCAGTAAATGCAATCTCCCGCTCACCCTCAACAAGACGCCTTCCCAAACTTCCAACGCCTTGGTAACATGTTAAGACACAGGCGTTCTTCGAATTCTCCGCAAGATGCTTAAAATAACTTAACGAGGCGCCACCCGTCAACATCCCAGACGTCGCCATGATAATATACGGACCCTTGCTCTCAATTATCTCAGCCATCTCCTTTTGGCTCGCCACCCGCTTGAAAAAATCACTTAAAAAGGGATTCTCGTCCTTCTGGAAAATGGCAGTCCTCACACGATGATTGAAAAAATCAGGATACGCAGTATGAATCGCTGTGACATCCCACAACATGCCCTGCAAATAGATCGGCATTTTTGGGATAAGGCCATCACACATCGCCTTCTCAAGAATCAACATAATCTCTTGGCTCCTTCCTACCCCAAGCACAGGCATCAACACCTTTCCCTCTTTCTCGGCAACGCTCTTAATGATATCCACAAGACACTGCTCACTTTCCATCCTCGTCGGAGGAACATCCCTTCTACTTCCATACGTGCTCTCCATCATCACCGTTTCAACTCGAGGAAACCTATAATCCGAAGCGCCAAGAAGGTTCGTATTCTCAAAATTGAAGTCTCCTGAATACAAAAAGTTGTGGACCCCGTTTCCAATGTGCAAATGACACAACGAACTCCCAAGGTTGTGACCGGCATTATACAGCGTCAACCTTATATCGGGAGCAATGTCAGTGACTTCCCCATAATCCAAACAAATCGTATGCTTCACAAACTCCTTTACATCAGTACTTGAATAAATGCTCTCGCCACCCTCCTTCTCAGCAAGACTCACATAATCCAAGGTCAACAACGCAGCGACATCCCTTGTCGGGGCAGTCATGTATACAGGGCCGCGGTATCCCATCTTAAACAAGTACGGCAACGTCCCAACGTGGTCCAAGTGCGCATGACTGATCACAACAGCGTCCAACTCCTGAATGTTAAACTCGGGCGCGTCCAAGTACGGAAACATGCTCTCAGGAGGCGCAGCAACATTCACCCCACAATCCAACATCACCTTACTCTCAGGCGTCTGCAACAAGAAGCAACTCCTTCCAACCTCCCTGCCAGCACCAAGCACAGCTACCCTAATCCACTCTTCTTTTCTGCCACGCGTCCAATCCTCATAAATCCTTTTTCCCACCTTGTGCAGAAACTTTCTTCTATATTCAGACTCTTGATACAACACCTGACGAATATTCTCAATCAATGGGCTTCTAATTGGAGGAATCCTTCGCACCACAGGCACCCATAACGTCTCTTTTTTAATCTCCTTCAAGACTTCTCCTCCCTGCCCAATCGCCATCCCTGGCTTCTCAGCCTCAATAATCACCCGAGAACGCTGCACATCGAAGATAATACTCACCTGACCACACTCGACGCCTAAAATTTTCTCAATAATCTCCCTAGCTTTCTCAGGATTGACCGTCAGCTTTGGATCAACCCTCAACTCCACGCGTTTCTTAATACTCTCAACAACCTGCTTAATCGCCCCTTGGTTGTCTAAGAAAAAGTTGACATTCTTTGTGTACAAAACAATATTCGCTCCCTCGAATACGGCATCTGAAATATCCGCGTTCTCAGGAATATACTTCATAACCTCATCCAAAATCTTTACCATAGTTTTCAAAACCTTTCTTCAACTGCAGAATCTTTTAAGCAAGCTTGGACTCAAGCTGCTTCGTCATAATTTTCCTGGCGCCTTCCTTTGTAATAGACACAATATCGATCCCACCGCCAGAGCCAGTATCACGCTCCATCGCAGCGCTCACAGCCTTTGTCGCAAGCTTTACCGCTTCGTCCATAGACACATCCTTCACATAGCCTGCCTCCAACACTCCAGTCGCGAACATCATCCCAGAACCATCAGTCACATAATCATCATACTTCGTCACGCTGCCATCGTACCCGAGCTGAAACAAGTGAAAGCCCTCATTATCCTTTCCCCCAAACAAAAATCCAGTAATTCCAGGAATCATACTCATCTTTCTGATATTATTATACACCAAATTCGCCAGCAAGTTCGCAGCCTCTTTTACCTTCACCTTCTTTCCCTTTCTTAACTCCTCAAGCTTCACCTGCGCCTTAATCAGCTTCACCAAGAGCTGGATGTCAGAGACATTCCCAGCAACAGTCAACGCCATCTCCTCATTCAAGAGCAACACCTTCTCCATCTTCTTACTTGAAACAATCTGACCACCAAGCGTCATCTTCTTATCAGCAGCGAGAATAATCCCATCCTTCGCAACAATACCTACCGTCGTCGTTCCAGTCTTAAACAATTGATGCTCCATCACAACCATCCTCCTTCAAGAATCAAGGTTTCACTAGTATCTTCCTCTTTCTATATAAAGCTTACGGATGCTTGGGGTGTTATGCTGAGTCATAATTATTGCACAGTTATAACATAGTTGATTTTGGTGTCCACATTCAAGAGGTGAATGAAGATGAAATATACACAATGGACACCAAAATTAAGGAGATATGTTATCAATCAATGG